>Ga0326727_10004618_pt1 | contig 40943 bp, 40 predicted proteins | sample MB2enrmetagenome_FD_207643 | JGI IMG/M metagenome (GOLD analysis project Ga0326727, IMG submission 207643) | Lab enriched peat soil microbial communities from McLean, Ithaca, NY, United States - MB29MY | ecosystem: Environmental > Terrestrial > Soil > Wetlands > Peat | place: USA: New York...
CAAATCAAGGGGGTAGGTCGGCACTACAAGCGAATTTCAACTTTGTGGCCTAGTAATATCAACTAGTTAGCACTAAAAATATGGCTAAATTTGTCAAAATTCAGGTCGAATTGCGAAAGTCGGGCTATATTCATTACCAATTGGTATGAGAAGCTGCATGACGCCTGCGAGGTTAATAAGCCTTTTAAATTTAATACATTCATTTCCCGGAAATGATGGGGGTGACCTGAGTTTCTTCTTTAGATGTTGGTACTGTTCTTGGACACTTCCAGCGGATTGATTTTCTTCATAATGGAATCCATAGTGCATAACTAATTGAATTTTATCGCTGAAAGCTGGGCTATCAAAGAATATAATACGAGTTGTTTTTAATAAGTTACAACGGCGTTAAGGTTTTGCAAAATTGAAATGAGAGCTTTAGCAAGGGTCGCTTGAGAAAGCTGAATATATAGCCAGTTAAGTCGTTGGCAACTAACGTTAGCGGAATCGGGGCTACCCCGGCAACTTTGTTGTTGACACTCACCCAAAGCCGGGTTTTAATTACTCGGAGAGTGAGGAGGAAACACCATGCTGATTGAATTTTCCACGGAAAGGCCCGACCTAGCCGGATACGCCGCTAGGAGTTCAGGCTCGCAAGGACGTAAGTTCGCTGAAGAGTTCCGCGATGACCGGCCTGCCTTTGAAAGGGACCGTGACCGGATCATTCACTGCGCCGCTTTCCGCCGGCTGGAATACAAAACCCAGGTCTTTGTCAATCATGAAGGGGATTACTACCGGACCCGCCTGACCCACTCCCTGGAAGTCGCCCAGATAGGGAAAGGGATTGCCCGGCGGCTCGGATTGAACGAAGAATTGACGGAGGCCCTGGCCCTCGCGCACGATCTCGGGCATACCCCGTTCGGTCACACTGGTGAAGAGGTTCTTAACCGTCTGATGGAAGGACATGGCGGTTTTGAGCACAATAGACAGTCATTCCGGGTTGTTGACGAGCTGGAAGAACGTTATCCGGGTTTTAATGGCCTGAACCTTTCCTGGGAAGTCCGGGAAGGGATCCTTAAGCATTCGTCCCCCTATGACCGGCCGAAGGATTTGATGGTGGAATTTCTTCCCGGCATCGTTCCTTCCATTGAGGCGCAGATCATCAATTTTGCCGATGAGATAGCCTATAACAATCATGACATCGACGACGGTCTCAAGTCGGGTTATCTGACAACAAGGCAGCTAAATCAGGTGGAAATCTGGCGCGAAGTCAATGAAAGCGTTGTTGCCCGATTTCCCGACATAGATGACGAACGAAAGAAACATCAGATCATCAGCTCCCTTATCGGCCTCTTCATCAGGGATCTAACGACCACCACCCGGGCAAATTTGCGGGAATTCGGCATTTGCAGCTTGGCGGACCTGCGCCGGGTGAACCTTCAAGTGGTCAGTTTCAGTCCGGAACTGACACGGAAAAACCGGGGATTGAAACAGTTTCTGATGGAAAACCTCTATCGCCACTACAAAGTGGAAAGAATGCGAGTGAAGGCCGAGCGCTATCTTACGCAATTGTTTGAAACCTACCTCAAGCACCCGACTCTCCTTCCCCAGAAATACCTGAAAAAAATGTCCGCCTTTGGCCGGGAACGGGTTATTTGCGATTATATCGCGGGGATGACCGACCGTTTTGCCCTTGATGAATTCAAGCGGCTCTTCGAACCGTATGAAAGGGTGTAAAACAACTTTTGCTTGACTTTATTTTCGTATTTGCCTATCTTTTATAAAATTTCACATCAATATTCTTGCGATAGACGATAATACTCAACCACCTGTGAAGGTGGGGCGGAAAGCCTACTGGGTCTCTTGAAGACAGCCGGGTTGCCGAAATATCAACCGATATTTTAGCCCCGGTTTTTTTGCATTCATGGACGGTACCGCGGTACGAGCGCCATGGGCAGATACCGAATAAAAACTGAAGATAAGGAGATATAATGAAAAAATTATTGTTGATTTCGGCATTTGTGGCCTCAAGCGCCATGCAGACGGCGCTTGCCTCGAATGTCGGGGTGGGGGTGGACATCCATATCGGCAACCAGCCGCCTTTAATGCCGGTTCCTGTCCCTGCTCCTCTCCCACCTCCCGTGGTCATCGAGGAACCCCCCCTTTTCCTTTATCCGCCGGAACTGGGTTTCGGTGTCGCGGTAGGTCTCCCTTACGACATGTTCTTTATATCCGGTTCATATTACCTCAAACGGGGGGATGCCTGGTACAGGGGATCTCACTATAACGGACCCTGGGCGACAACAAGATACAGGTCCCTTCCGCCCGGGCTCCGCAGCCGCAGGTTTGAGCAAATCCACTATTACAGGGACCGTGAATACCGCGCCTATCAGGCCAGGCATGAAGGTTACCACGGCAGGCACTTCCGCCCCGAGAAGGAATGGCGCAAGGAAGGTCACGAACAGAGGAAAGAAGGAAAGAAGCTGGTAAAAGATGAACGCGGACATGACAATGGCCATGGCAGGCACGGGTATCAGGATTAAAATTGAAATTGCGTCCCCAATAACAGGGGGTGCCGGCCAATCTGGCGCCCCGCTTTTTCTTAGTTTTACTTTGGCAGCTCGATCTTCGGTTCTTTACGCTGTTTGTAAAGCAGGATTGTCCTTCCCAGTATCTGAGCGACCTCAGCTCCGGAAGCCCCGGCAAGTTCAATTGCTGCCTTGTTTCGATCGAGCAAGCAACTTTCCAGGATTTTTACCTTGATCAATTCGTGAGCCGCCAGAGCTTCGGCTGTTTCTAGTGCGAGGGCTTCGGTAATTTCGCCTTTACCGACCATGACCACCGGTTTTAGATGGTGGCCAAGCCCCCTTAAGTATCTTTTTTGTTTTCCAGTAAGCATTTTGATCTCCTAAAAAGCGGTCACGTTCATGAAAGCGACTCGTTCGGCATTAACCGGGCCTCCGCGAGAGACAGCCGGCATGCGGCATTTCCAGATGGCGTTGGCCCCCCTAACCCTTGCCGGTTCTCCCAGTTACAGCTGCCAAATCTGTAATTATTTTAGTATAAACAGCACCATCTTTTTAATCCCATATTCCACACCACCCGCGAAAGGAGTAATTAATTGTTTAATTCGTTTTGGAGCAGGAGATCATTCTTCAAGGCTTCCCTTGCCGGGGTACTGGCGCTGGTAGCCAAGAGGCAGGCGTTAGCGAAAACACTGGCCATCCCGGAAATGCCCGAAGGGAAATTGTCCATGTATAATACCCACAATCATGAAAGGCTCACCGTTGTTTATCGGAACGAGGCTGGTGATTATGATAGCGAAGCTCTAAAGGCCATCAACTGGATTCTGCGCTGTCACTATACCAACCAGGAAACTGCGATGGACATCCGTACCCTCGAGTTTCTCAACATAGTGGACAAAAAACTGGGGAGTAACAACGAAATCCATATCATTTCCGGTTACCGGTCCCCTTTGTACAACCGGTTGTTGCGCAGGGAAGGGCATGGTGGGGTCGCCAGGCACAGCCTCCATCAGGTGGGCAAAGCGATCGATATCCAGATACCGGGCACAGGTTTGGACCGGATCCGACAGGTTGCGCTCAACCTGAGATGCGGCGGTGTCGGCTATTATCCCGGAGCTGGTTTCGTCCACCTTGACTCCGGCGATTTTAGGACATGGTGAAAAGAGTTACAATGGATAAGCTGTATTCTCCTGCTCTGTACGCAGATCATACTGCCGCATTTGCCCATTTCTTCTATGCTGCGCCCATGAACCCGAAGCTATTCTCTCGTCTTTTTCCTGAACGAAAGTAAAGCGATAACCGCGGAAAGAGCCAGGCAGAGCTCAGCAAAAATATCGCCGTAGCGGGTGTAAAAGGTTGCTCCTTCCCCCAGCTGAACCTCGCCGGTGAGGGTAGCCTCTTTAAAAAGCTGCGTCATCACGCGGATATGTCCCTTGTTGTCTATGATAGCGGAAATTCCGGTATTGGCGGCCCTGACCAGAGGCACCCGGTTTTCCACGGCGCGGAAGACCGTCATGGAGAGATGCTGGTAAGGTGCGGAAGAATGGCCGAACCAGGCGTCATTGGTGATATTGACGAGGAGCCGGCTCCCGGCCAGGACGTAGGCACGCGACAGCTCGGGGAAGATCCCTTCGAAGCAAATGAGAACGCCGATCTTTCCCTTGCCCGTATCGAGAGGAGTGATAGAGGCCCCCGGCGAAAAATCGCCGATACCCGCCACCATCTTGTTGACGAAGGGGAGGATCCTGGCAAGCGGCACATATTCCCCGAACGGGACCAGGTGCATCTTGTCGCTTCTCCCAAGCACCAAACCTGTTGGCCCCAAAAGGAACGCGCTGTTTAGGTACCTGATTTGATCCCGCTCTTGCTCGACGGCCGGGCTCCCGACTACCATGCAGGTCTTGAACCCGGCTGCAAGGGATTTGACCCTGGTAGTATACTCCCCGTTGCTCTGGAAATAAAAGGGGAGCGCACTCTCCGGCCAGACTACTAGGTCGCTGCCGCCTGCACAAGCATTGCGGGTAAGCCTTTCGTAAATGGCTACCGTCGATTCCTGAAAAGCGGGATCCCACTTTACATCCTGGGGTATATTCCCCTGCGCCAGGACGACTTTCAGCGGCGCACCATGTGCGGCGCTGTTAAGCCGCATGAATCCGTATCCCAATGTGAGGAGTATAAGGAGCAAGAGAAGGGCCGCGCTTTTGCTGGGATATACGGATGGTCCACGCATGACGACTCCCTTGATTATCCTGAGAAACACGACGTTGGCCAGGACAATGAGAAAGCTCAGGCCGTACACGCCGGTTATATCTGCAATCTGGATCAGGGGGAGAATGCGGTATTGGGAGTAGCCGAGAATTGCCCAGGGAAAACCGGTCAGGACGAAGGAGCGCAGGTATTCAAAGCCCACCCATAGAATTGGGAATGAAAGGAGCGGCGATATGCCGGCTATCTCCCCTCTCCGCATAAGCCAGGCGATGATTCCCACGTACATGGCCAAGTAAGCGGCAAGGAGCAAAAAGAGGCAGAAACTTAAGGGCCACGGAAGCTTTCCGTAGAGTGTCATGACGATATTCAGCCAATAGATGACCCCACCGTATGCGGCCAGACCGCTGGCAAAGCCTAGTCTGAAGGCCTGGGCCGGGCTTTTATTGGCAATGGCCAAGAGGAGGGGAACGAAGGCAAACCATGCCAGAATGGAGAAATCCGCTTTTGGGAAAGAAAGCGCTAGGAACGCGCCGCCGATGAGCGACAATAGATAGTCCCTTTGCGTTCTGGCTCTATTATTGGGCTTTGCCAGTTTCTGGTAATCCACTATTCTTCGGTTTCCTCAACCTTTTCCAGCAACTTCGTTATCCTGACCTTGCTGATTCTCCTCTCATCCGCCTCCAGGACGGTCAGACGGATAGCGCCGTTCTCCACCTCTTCACCCACAGCAGGTATCCGTCCGGTCAGATGGAAAATCAGCCCGCCGACTGTGTCGAATTTATCCCGTTCGATCTCGATGCCGAAGTGTTCTTCCAACTCCTCGATGGGGAGCCGGCCATCCACCACGACCGCGCCGTCCGCTGCCTCCACCAGCCAGTCCTCTTCCAGGTCGTACTCATCCTGAATATCCCCAACTATCTGCTCCAGGAGGTCCTCGATAGTTACCAGCCCAGATGTGCCGCCATATTCGTCGATAACGATGGCAATATGGATCCTTTTCTTTTTGAACTCATGGAGGAGCTCCTCCAGGTTTTTGCTCTCGGGAATGAAATAGGGAGGTCGGAGGATGTTTTTCAGCACCACGGCCGACTCATCCATACCCCAGTATTTTAATAGATCTTTGGCGTAGATAAGCCCGACGATATTGTCAATCGAGCCGTCAAAAACCGGGATGCGGGAATGCCCGCAGGCAATGATTGAGTTCAGAACCTCGCGCACGTTCGCATCCACCGTAACATAGGCCATATCAGTACGGGGCACCATAATCTCGCGCACCACAGTATCTCCAAGGGCGAAGATGGATTGGATCATCTCGTTTTCTTCTTCGTTGATCAACCCCTCTTCTTCCCCGGCATTCATCAAATCCTGGATTTCCTCTTCGGTAACCGGTTTCCGTCCCTCCAGGAAACGCCTCAACATTGCAATCAGCCCCGCATTTTTCCTACCAGTACCCTCTTCCAAAGATCTTTAACCTCCCATTAAGATCGAAACGGTGAAATGGAGAAGTAGAATTTCCCGGTTCCTGGATCCCCAAATCTCAGTTTCATTGGTTAAGCGCATAAAATGAAAATTCCCACGCAACTTACTTGATTGCCTTGAACAAAAGCAGCACTGCCAAGGTGATCGCCGAACCCGTAACCGCGCCGATCACCACTTCACGCATGGTATGGATGTTGAGTAGAAGGCGGGAATGACTGACCATAGCCGCAAGGATGATTGTGAGCAGCGAAGTGATGGGGTCCTGGGTGTTGAGCGACACTATCGTGGCAATTGCAAATGCGATCGCCGCATGCCCGCTGGGGAGCCCCCCCTCCAACGGTTTCCCCGTTCCAGAAAGCGCCTTCAGAAAAACCACGACAATAACCACCATCAGGAGCGCCACTACTATTCCCATCTCGGTCGGGGTCCCTATCACGTCCAGTGCCTCCTTGTAAAAGGGTAAAATGTATTGGAAGAGGATCAGGTAGCCCATGACAACCGCGCCGATAGCCGCCACCAGCACCCCGCCGGCGGCGACATCCTTGGCGGTCCTTGCAAGCGGATGGAATTCGGGGCTTACCATATCCACGACCACCTCGATGGCGGTGTTGAGCAATTCTGCGCAGAGCACGAAACAGACGGAAATCACCAGCAGGGTGAATTCCAGAGGGGGAACCTTGAGCAAAAGAGTCGTCAGGAGGACCGCCATGGCTGCTATAAAATGCCGGCGCATATGCTTCTGTGTCCTGGCGGTATAGATGATCCCCTCAATGGCACAGTTGACCGAATCTATGAAGCGTGTCGGTTTCAATAACGATCCTGTAGGGGCGATCCTTGTGATCGCCCTGAACCTGATGCCCTACATCAGCCCTTCCTTCTGCAGATGGGCAACGATCTCCCGCTCTTTTTTCTCCATCTTTTTGGCCTCGATCTCTCCGCTACGTTCATGATCATACCCGGCGAGATGGAGGATACCGTGCAAAAGGAGAAAATGGAGCCGAAAGGAAAAGGATATCCCACCCTCATCCGCCTCTCGGGCACAGGTAACGGCAGAAATCACCACATCTCCCAGGATCTCCGGGTTCACCCCGGCAAAGGGGCCTTCCTGCATGGCAAAGGATATGACGTTGGTGGATTTGTCGCGTCCCAGGTATTGCCGGTTGATGCGGCGAATGCTTCGGTCCCCCACGATGGCGATAGAAAGTTCGCTATCGGGATATCCCAAGACGCTTAAGATCCTCTCCGCCGCTCTTCTTATCCGCTTCAGGTCGATCGGGTGGACTCTTTGTCGATTCGTGATCGCTACCTTCAAGGTGCCTTTTCGCTCCGTTCCCTTTTTCTTTTTCCTTATAGGCTGGCTCAGGGTACTCTATCCGCTGATGGTATATGCCGGCCAGAATCCGGTTGAAACTCTTGGCAATTTCATGGAGGTTCTTGAGGGTCAGCTCGCACTCGTCCAGTTGACCGTCAATGAAGATGTTGTTGATGATCTTCTGTACCATCCCCTGGATGCGCGCCGGTGTCGGATCGGCCAGGGTCCGCGAGGCTGCTTCCACATGATCGGCCAGAAGGACCAGCCCTGCCTCCCGGGTCTGCGGCTTCGGCCCCGGATAGCGGAATTCCTGTTCATCGACCACTTTCCCTTCTTGCGCGGCAATGTTTTTTGCCTTCTGGTAGAAATAGGTGATGAGCCCAGTGCCGTGGGACTGACGGATTATATCGACGATGGGCTGGCCGAGCCGATGCTCTTTTGCCAGTTCCACCCCCTCTTTTACGTGGGAGATAAGGATAAGGGCGCTCATGCTCGGTGCCAACCGATCGTGCCTGTTGTCCGACTGGCCGACATTTTCGATAAAATAAAAGGGTTTCGAGCTCTTGCCGATATCGTGATAGTAGGCAGCCACCCTGGCCAGTAGCGGATTGGCGTTAATGGCCTCGGCGGCGGACTCAACCAGGTTGCCTACCAGCACGCTGTGGTGATATGTGCCGGGGGCCCTGATCATCAGTTCCCGCAGCACTGGAGAATCGAAATTGGCCTTCTCCAGCAGTTTTATATCGGTGGTATAATAGAACAGGTTCTCGATCAGGGGGATGGCACCGGCCACCAGGAAGGCATTGATAATCCCCCCTATTGCGGCAAAAACGACGCAATAGGGGGTCTGCATGGTAAACAGGCTGTCGCTGAATATCTGGAAAGAGAGTGCCATGGCGAAGTTGACCACGCTCACCTTCATCCCCGCCGTAAGGATAGTGCTCCGGTCCTTGCAATGACGGACTCCATGGGCTCCGACAACTCCACCCAAAAGGGCGTAGATAACGACCTGCAGGCTGTTGTTGAACATGATCCCGATCAGAGGAGCACAGATGGCGCAATAGACCAGTGCCACCTCGGAATTAATGATGATCCGGACCAGCATGGTGGCCGCGGCAAAGGGAAAGAGGTAAAAGTAGTCGGCGGTATCGATCGAGGGGAAAGGACTCCCCAGGGCCGTAGAGATGGCAAGTGCGATTTTCAGGACCAGAAAGCTGGCCAGCGTCATAAGAGCCAGAAACACCAGGTCCTTGTTGGATGGATTGAACTTGCGGATGTTCTTGCGGGCAAACCGGTAAGGGAAATAGAAGAGGAGCAGGGTGAGCCCTAGAATCCCTATTCCCATGAACAGGCGATTAATGCCACTGCGCGCGGCAAAGATGCTCTCCAGTTTCAGGGCCTGCTCCGCGGAGATCCGCTCTCCCACACGAACCACCATCTCCCCCCGCTTTACCTGGTAGAGGACGGGGCGAACGGCCTCCCTGGTTTCGCGCTTCTTCGCTTCGGTCGCTTCATGGTCATATACCAGATTCGGCCGAATGGCCCGGGAGAGGAGCTCATTAATCACCTGCAGGTCGCGGGAGTTACCCCCTGCCGTGAACTTCATGTCAGCCAGTTGGCTCCTGGCTTCAGCTAGATCGACATAACCGGTGAAATCTCCCGCCGCGACCACCCGCTTTGTTTCGGAATCAATGAGGAGTATGCCGTGTAGCCGGTCAGCGGCAAAGGCATTCTTATCCGCGACGATCTTCTGGTCGAAAAGACGGTTGGTCACGCGACGTAACTCGGCCAGAAGCGCCCGGTCTGATTTTATCCTGAGCAGGGCGTTCAAATCAACGCCAGTCACCTCTACGCCAAGGATCTTTGAAAGGGCGTCCTGTATGGTCTGCCGATCACCTATCTGATCCCTGGCTGCTGTCTCATTTATCAGGGCAAGGGCCTTTTCAAAGCGCGAAACAACTTCCAACGCGGCGTTTGCGTTGTAGGTGTAAACATATGGGGCGGCCGCCTCGGCTTCAGAACGTTTTTTTTCGGTAAGGGGGCGGTCTTCAAGCAGATAATCCTGGGTTGCCCGGATATCGGAGGTAGCGATTTCTCCAGTCTTGTAGCTTACGGCCATGAAATGCTGTCTGGGGAGGATAAGGAGTGTCAGAAGGAGAGTGGTCAGCAGTAAAAGGACAAAGCGGTTCCGTTTTTCCTTCCTGGCGCTGAAAGACCTTTGCTCAAGTGTTTCCAGGAAACGGTTTCCGGCCTTTAAAAGGGAGGTGACGACATTCTTTTCAGTAGCGCCGCTGTCTGGGGGCATGTTATGTATTGATTCTCGAGAAAAACCTAATATGCTGTATTAACAATAAAAAATTAGTATATCCCTATCGATGGATAGTGTCAACTCAAACCATCTTGCGCTTCAGTATCATTATATAATAATTTCTTCCATTTTCGTCAAAGTATGATATCTTTTTGATGTTTTGCCGAATAAAAAAATCGTGTTACGGGCAGTGTGCAAAGAGGTTCCGGTTCGTGGCACAGGCTTTTCGCGCCTAAAACGCTTATACGCGCAGGGGAGGCAGCACGTAAACAAGGAGGGAGCAATGAGTCAGATCACTGATGTATACGCCAGAGAAATCCTCGATTCACGCGGGAACCCGACCCTTGAGGTCGAGGTTTTCCTTGATTCGGGGGCCATGGGGAGGGCTATGGTTCCTTCCGGCGCCTCGACGGGCGAACGGGAGGCCGTGGAGCTTAGGGACGGCGACAAGGGACGTTACCTTGGCAAGGGGGTCCTTAAGGCTGTCGCCAATGTCAACGAGCAGATCGGCGACCAGGTCATCGGCATGGAAGCGAGCGACCAGATCGGCATCGACAGAAAGATGTGCGATTTGGATGGCACGGAATACAAGAGCAACTTGGGTGCCAACGCCATTCTCGGGGTTTCCCTGGCGGTGGCCAAGGCTGCGGCCGACGAGGCGGGGCTGCCGCTCTATCAGTACATAGGTGGCGCTAACGCCAAGGAACTTCCCTTGCCCATGATGAATATCCTGAACGGCGGCGCCCATGCGGACAACAACGTGGACATACAGGAATTCATGATCATGCCGGCGGGGGCGAAAAATTTTGCCGAGGCCCTGCGCATGGGGGCCGAGGTCTTTCACGCCCTGAAAGGGGTGCTCAAGGGGAAGGGATACAACACCGCGGTGGGGGACGAGGGGGGATTCGCGCCCAACCTCAAGTCAAATGAAGAGGCGCTGCAGGTAATCATGGAGGCGATCACCAAGGCCGGCTATAAACCAGGCGAAGACGTGCTGCTCGCCCTTGACGTCGCCTCTTCAGGACTATACAGGGACGGCAAATATATCCTGGAAAACGAGGCACAGCCGGAAAAAAGCGCCGAAGAGCTGATCTCGTTTTACGAAAACCTCGTAAACAGCTACCCGATCGTCTCCATCGAGGACGGCATGGCGGAAAACGACTGGGAGGGGTGGAAAAAGCTGACTGAGCGATTGGGGAAACGGATCCAGATCGTGGGGGACGACCTCTTCGTCACCAACCCGCGGATCCTAAGAGAGGGGATCGCCAGGGGGATCGCCAACTCTATCCTCATCAAGCTGAACCAGATCGGCACCCTGACCGAGACCTTAGACGCCATCGAGATGGCCAAGCGGGCCGGCTACACCACTGTCATCTCTCACCGTTCCGGTGAAACCGAGGACACCACCCTGGCGGACCTGGCGGTGGCGGTCAACGCCGGGCAGATCAAGACCGGTTCGCTCTGCCGTACCGACCGGGTCTGCAAGTACAACCAGCTCCTTAGGATCGAAGACGAACTGGACATGGCTGCCATCTTCAGGGGGAAAGAGGTGTTCTACAGCTTGAAGAAGTGATGTCATGAGATGTGAAATCCGCCCGGTTTAAGCGGGGCATCCACAGAAGAAATGCAATAGAGGGGGCAAATGTCTGATTTGTCCCCTCTTTTATTGCTTGTAAAAATCTGCAATCGTGTTTAGCCACAAAGAATAGATGGTGCTGGTTAATCATCCAATCCGAGGCAGCCCGCCACTTTGCTGGCAAAGAAGTCCAGTTGCTCTTCCACGAAATGACGGTACGGAGCCGGTGCTAAAATTACGTTCCCCTTGTTGACTACGATCGTTGTCTGTGTGGTAAAATGCGGCAAAAGGGAGGCTGGTGTCACCTGGAGGGAGGAGCCGAGGACAAGGAGGAGGTCGCACTCCGAAACCATCTTTTGGGCCTCGGCTATGGCGTGGACCGGCTCGCCGAAGAAAACGATGTCCGGTTTCAGCACTCCACCGCAGGCGGGACATAATGCAACCGGCGATCGGGAGCTATCGCGCATCGCCGCGTCCCACCAGGCATAGGTCAGGTCAGCGAAATGCTTTCCGCAGCCATGACAGGTGGCAGAGCGATATGAGCCGTGAAGTTCCAAAACTTTTGGCGAGCCCGCCACCTGATGTAGGGAATCGATATTCTGGGTTATGACCCCTTTAAGGTGCCCCTGCCGTTCGAGAGCGGCGAGGAATCGATGGGTAAAGGTCGGTCCGGATCTTATCATCAGATCGATAAAATCGCGCGAAAACTCGTAAAAGAAGCGTGGATCGCGGAAAAACCAGCCGCTATCGAAGACTTTCTCCGGGTCATAGCGCCGCGTAACGTACAGACCCCGGGGGCCCCGGAAATCGGGGATACCGGCCGCCGTCGAAACCCCTGCCCCGGTCAGGACCACCAGCGCCCGCGAGAGTTTGATCAGCCCCGCGCATTGTGCGGGGTCAAGGTCGTATCGATTATTCATAGGAATAGCCTCAATACTAGTTTGCGTGATGGATTTCGACGAACATCTCTCCTTCCTTAGGGATGAGCTGGCTGAAGTAATGAATGGACGTGAACCGTGTTGAAGCTCGCGGGGTCACGGTCGAGCTGAAGCGGCTCATGTAGATTAGGTAAAAGATGCCGAAGGCTTCGGCGGTAGCGAGGTTGGTTTCGCTGTCTTCCCCGAGAAGGGTCCTGGCCGGGTCATAGGGGATAATCTCCTTGAGCCTTTCCCAGAAAACCTTATCTTCCTTAGGCACTCCCAGGTCGTGGGCCGAGACGATCCCAGTAAAGTATGGCCCCAGGCGGGTTTTTTTCATCTTCAGGGCGAGGGTCTTGCTGTGGGCGTTGGTGACGAGGTAAATTCCCTTAGCGTGACGTTTCAGGAAGAGGAGGAATTCCGCCACGAACGGGTGAACGCTGATCAGGTGGTCGACTTCCCGCTTCAACAGCGGTATGTCGAGTCCAAGCTTTTCCGTCCAGTAGTCCAGGTCGGTCCAGTTGAGAGTATTCTCCTGGGAGCGGAAGAGCCCGTAGAGAAGCTCCTTTGCTTCGGCAAGGGGGATCTTGCGGGAAGCAGCATACCGTCTAGGCACATGCTCGAGCCAGAAGTGGTCGTCGAAATGACGGTCCAGCAAAGTGCCGTCCATATCAAGGAGAACGTTGTCTATGTTGGTCCAGTTGATGAACATGGGACAATCAAAAAGCTCCCTACCGGGCTTTCTCTTCGATGAACGCCCGGATCGCAGCCTGGTCCGCATCAAGGACTGTGCAGCGTGTCGGGAGTTTTTCGATACCTGCCAGGGCTTCCGGATAGGGTGGCGCAATGCCGGTGGCCTTCTGCACCGCTTCGCCAAATTTGGCCGGGTGGGCCGTGGCCAGGCAGACAAAAGTAGCACTTTTACAGCAGCATGTAAGGGCGGCTTTCACCCCTACGGCGGTATGAGGGTCAAGAAGATAGCCGGTTTCCTGGCGGAAACTGGCGATTGTTGCGAGGGTTTCCTCTTCGGTGACTGTGCGGGAGATGAAGTCATCCTGCACCTGGGCAACTTCCGCGTCGGTAAATGATAACCTGCCGCTCCCTGCGAATTCCGTGAAGGCTCTGCGGACCCGGGCGGGTTCTTCATTGTACAGGTAATAGAGGTAGCGCTCGAAATTGGAGGCTACCTGGATATCCATGGATGGTGAAATGGTCTGGACCACATTACCCAGCGAATAATCACCGCCTGTTACGAAACGGGTGAGGATGTTGTTCTCGTTCGTAGCGAGAAGAAGCTTCTTGATTGGGAGTCCCATCCTCTTAGCCACATAGCCTGCAAAGATGTCACCGAAATTGCCGGTCGGGACAGAAAAGATGATTTCAGCGCCCCCTGCCTCTGTCACCCGGAACCAGGCATAGAAATAATAGACAACCTGGGCCAGGACCCGCGCCCAGTTGATGGAGTTGACAGCACCCAGGGAGAATTTTTCCTTGAAATGGAGATCGTTGAAGAGGGCTTTGACAATGTTCTGACAGTCGTCAAAGGTTCCTTTTACCGCGATGTTCTGTACATTGGCGTCAAGGACGGTAGTCATCTGCCGTGCCTGGATGGGGGAGGTTTTTAGATGGGGATGAAGGATGAAGATGTTGATATTCTCCTTGCCGCGCACCCCGTAAATTGCGGCGCTTCCGGTATCGCCGGAAGTGGCGCCGATGATATTCATCCTTTCACCCCGTTCCTTGAGCAGGTATTCGAAAATATTGCCGAGGAACTGCAGCGCCACGTCCTTGAATGCCAGGGTAGGGCCGTGAAAGAGTTCAAGGATGTAGATCCCGTTTTCCCGGATAACCGGTGTAATCTCCCGGTTGGCGAACAAGTCGTAAGAATGGTTGATAAGCCTTCTTAAGTCATCTTCCGGAATGTCGTCGGCAAAGAGTGAGATTATGTTGAACGCCAGTTCCCGGTAAGAGAGGGCCTGCCAGGATTCGAGAATTTCCGGGGAAAGGAGTGGTATGGATTGGGGCAACAAAAGTCCACCGTCAGTAGCGAGCCCCATCATTACCGCATCCTTGAATGAAATCGGCTCAATCCCTCCTCTAGTGCTGATATATTTCATAATTTCCGTCCTGAAATGGAATTTACTGCAGTTTCTGCCATATTTTTGTAAAGCAGCTTAAGCTGCTTTAAATTTTTATACTTTAGCAGGAAAATAGGTAAATGGAAAGCGCCTTGTACGGATTTCAAAGGTAAGTTGACTTCGCCATTTATTTCCGCATAAGATATTTTTATCCAACAAAACGGAAGGATAAAAGACCGATCATGAATCTGCCAAAGAGAAAAGAGATCCTGAATGTCATAGATTCCCTTTCCACCCGGTACCTGAAAGGGAAGGTCCGGGCAGTCAGATTGTCGATCATTGCGCTGTTGACCGGAGGGCATATCCTGCTCGAGGACATTCCCGGAGTGGGGAAGACTACACTGGCGCTGGCCCTGGCAGGCGGGCTCGGTCTCTCGTTCGGCAGAATCCAGTGCACCAGCGACCTTCTCCCCTCCGACATCACTGGTCTCTCGGTTTTCGACCGGGGAGAAAACCGGTTCAAGTTCATGAAGGGGCCGATTTTCAACAATATCATTCTGGCGGACGAGGTAAACCGGGCCATGCCCAAGACCCAGAGCGCCATGCTGGAGGCGATGGAAGAGCGGCGGGTGACCGTCGATGGGGTGACCTATCCGCTGCCGGATCCTTTTCTGGTAATAGCCACTCAGAACCCCGTGGAGCAGGCTGGGACCTACCCTTTGCCCGACTCTCAGATGGACCGCTTTATCATCAGGACCGGCATCGGTTATCCCCCCGGCGACATTGAAAAGGGGATTATCCGCTACGGCAGCATCCGCGATGAAATCAAAGGTATATCCCCACTTGTCAGCCTTGAGGATATTTTGGAAGCGCGGCAGACAATCTGTGATCATGTCTATATCGCCGAAAAGATCGTGGATTATATTTATGCCATGGTGGCCATGACCCGCCACCATCCCCTGATCGTCGCGGGGATATCCACTCGGGGTGGATTGAATCTGGCTTTGGCCGCCAAGGCCAACTCCTATCTGGAAGGAAGGGAATATGTCGTGCCCGAGGATGTCCAGGCGATTGCCGTGCCTGTAGGCTCGCACCGGCTGGTGCTCCGTGCGGAAAATGAAAGCCTCGACAAGGAGGAGATATTAAAATCAATCCTCAAAAAAATACCGGTTCCATTGGTCTGACCCTTACCAGGGCAGGGGGGGGGTACATTGCGATAACTCTTCTTCTCGGCTTTGCTGCGGTCAACACCGGAAACAACCTGCTCTTTCTCATCGTTTCCGCGTTGCTTGGTTTCATGGCTGTTTCCGGTATCCTCGGCTGGCTCAATATCCGGGGGGTGCAGATGATGGTCGAACTGCCGGATGAAATTTACTGCGGCCTGCCGACCTTGGCTACGGTCCGGCTAGTGAATGCAAAACAGCGCTTCCCATCTTTTCTCCTCCAGGTTGAGATGTTGGGCAAAACCTCTTCTTTGAACCTGTTAAGAAGGGGCGAAATCGAATCTCGCTCTTTTGTCCATACGTTTCAGGAAAGGGGGAGAGTGACAATCCCTTTCAGCGAGATATTTTCACCATTCCCAATAAATTTCTTTGTCCGCCGCAGGCGATGGTCATTCGCTCGACAACTCCTGGTTTTTCCCGCGCCGCGCGTCTGTGCCGCAGCGGAAAGCCTTGACAAGGGCGGCAAAAGCGGCAATTTGACCTCTCTTAGGAAGGGTTACGAGGGTGACGTAACGAGGATTGCCGATTATACGGGTAACGAACCGCTGAAATTGATCCACTGGCGCCTTTCCGCCAAACATGAGGAGTTCAAGGTCAAGGAGATGAGTGCGACAGCCGGGGAGCCGGTCATTATCGATATTGAGGCAATGCCCGGGAAAAACCTGGAAGAGCATCTCTCCTGTGCCGTCTTCCTGATTAACAGGCTCATCGGGGCAAATCGACCGGTCGGCCTCAAATTGCCGGACAGGGTAATAAACCCCGCGCTATCGCGGGAACATCGCCTGGGGCTTCTGGCCGAACTGGCGGTTTATGCTAAGGATTAGCGTACTGCTCGATATATTGACTTACTGCATTGCCCTGCTAGGCTATGCGCCCCTAGCTCCCTTCCTTGAAGCGGTCCCCCGGTTCATATTTCCCGCGGCCCTCATCGGTGGCCTGGTTGCCGACCGGAAAGGATTCCGGCTGCGCGACCCTATTCCCACCCTGGTCTCGATCCTTTTTTTTGTTTATTACATTTCCCAAACCAGCCGGGAAAATCTTATCGGCCCCGCCATCAACCTGCTGATCGTCCTTTTATCGGTAAGGCTTATCAGTGGGAAAAAGATCAGGAACTATCTGCAGATTTTTGCCCTTGCCATTTTTGCCCTTGCCGGTTCAACTCTCTTCACCCTGGACCTCCTTTTCCTCGTCTATCTAATTTTCCTCCTCGTTCTAATTGCGGTAGCGTTGGTCATCCTTACCTTCCACGCAACCGACAGCAAAATGACAATTTCCCAAGAAGGGATGAAAACCTTATTATCCGTAGCCTTTCTCATGCCAGCCGGGGCATTGCCACTCATCTGCGTTTTTTTCCTGATTCTGCCGCGCACCCAGCATCCTCTCTGGAGCTTTCTGTATGTAGCGGGGTCAAGAGTCGCCGGTTTCAGCGAAAAAGTCCAACCCGGCGCGTCTTCCAGCGTTGGCTCGGAAAAGAGCGCCGCTTTCCGGGTGAGTTGTGAAAAACTGGCGAAAGAGCAACTCTACTGGCGGGGGGTCGTGCTCAATTCCCTGGCGGGAAATACATGGGTAAGAGGGGTCTTGCCGGCCGGCGAATCAGGCTATATTGCCAATGGCAGGGCCGTTCGACAAACCATTTATCCTGAACCGGGGCGGTCCGGATATCTCTTTGCCTTGAATGTGCCGGTCCGGGTTTCCGGGATCAGGGTGCCACTGACCGGCGATTTCGTACTAAAAACCGCCACATCTGCCGGCAGGAGAGTGAAATATGAAGCCGTGTCGGTCTTCGGCAACACCATTGGCACGCGAACTGAAATTGACCGGGGTTATTATTTGCGGCTCCCGCGCTCCCTTTCCCTGCGCCTGGTTGCCGTTGTCAGGGAGATAGCAAAAAAGGGGAAAAATGACGCGGAAAAAGTGGAACTTTTGAAGAATTTTTACCTCTTGAGGAATTTCACCTATGCCACCACCGACCTTCCTGTTTCCGCCGATCCGCTCGACGAGTTTTTGTTCGTGAGAAAACGGGGAAACTGCGAATTCTTCGCCTCATCTTTTGCAGTCATGCTCCGTCTGGCCGGGGTCCCATCCCGTCTGGTCGGCGGTTATTACGGGGGTGAATACAACGATCTGGGAGGATATTACCTGATCACCGAAGACAGGGCCCATGTCTGGGTCGAAGCGTACCTGGCTGGCAAAGGGTGGGTCATGCTCGATCCGAGCACCCTGTCGGCCAATTTTCAGAAAGTCCGGGAAAACACTCGCGAAGGACTTGGCTTTCGCCTCAAGATGTATCTTGACTCCTGTAATTATTTTTGGGACATGGCGATCATCACCTATGACCTGGAGAAGCAGTTCCAGATAGTCAATAAAATCAATTTACGGATAAAAAGCGTCTTCTGGCTGGGTCATCCCGGGCGATCGCTTTTCATCATGGTGGTCCCGTTTATTTCGCTGATTCTGGTTATCGCGGCGGCAAGAAGAAGGAGAGTCTCCCGGGAAGAGAAAATATTACGGAAGTTTATCTGGCAGGTAAAGAGAAAATATCCCTTTGCGATACTCCCTTCAACCGGCCTGCATGAACTGGCGGGCCTAAGTAACGATCCCTTGATCAAGGAATTCGTGGCTATTTATGGCCGGGCCGTTTATTGCGACAGAAAGCTGACCATAGAAGAGTATCGACTGCTGCAAGAGTTGTTGCGGACATTAGCCTGAAAACTGCAAACATGAAAACTATTTATATTTTATTCATTCATTTCTAAGGTCGAGATGTTATCGACTGAGGGGAGCGATGGGCTCATAAATCCTTGACATAAAGCATGTATTCATTTAGTCTTAAACGTATTACCAGCTGATTTTTTTAAGAATTTTCATAAGGCAGGTTACCTTTGCCCTCAAAAAAAGACAAGCTTTTGGAAAACGCGCAAAAGTTCATTGCCAAGGGCCAATTGGACCGGGCAATCAGGGACTACGAGCAGATTGTCGCTCTTGATTCCGGTGATATACGGCACAGGCAAAAGCTTGCGGAACTCCTGGTCCGGGTAAGTCGCAAGGAAGACGCTATTGCGGAATATGAGGAGATCAGCAAGCAGTATTCCGGCAATCATTTCTATCTGAAAGCCATTGCGGTGCATAAACAGATCCAGAAGCTTGACCCTGCCAATATTAATATCACCCTTACCCTTGCGTCTCTAAACGAGATGCAGGGACTTATCGGCAATGCCCTGGCCGAGTATAACACGGCGGTAAATTATTACCTGAAAACAGGATCGCTCGCGGAGGCGATCAAGGTCATCGAGCAGATGCTGGCTGCCGACCCCGAGAACCTAAATACCCATCTTAAATGCGCAGAAACCTATTTTTCCGCCGGGCTGAGCGAAAAGGCATATGAGGTATTTACGCGGTTGGCCCACCTTCTCCGAAAAAGTGGAGATGAATCGGCATTCAATCGGGTTTGCGACAGGGTGAAAAGCCTCTATCCCGATAAACAGGATTTTGTCCTGGGTTCCCAACTCGAAGAAAGTGAGATTTTTGGTGAAAGAGAAAAGCTGGCAACGCTCATGGAGCCTTTGGAAGATGCCGAGGAAGGGCCATTTATAGCGAAAGAGGAAACAACCCCTGTGATTAATGGGGCGCAATTGTCCGATGAGTCGCTGGAGCCCCAGCCGGACATGACATGGGAGGAAGAAATCGACCTTTCTTTGCTTGAAGAAGAGGGGATTAACGCTTTTCAGTATGATGCCGGGAAGGAAAGTATGGTCTTTCCCGATGCTATGGAATCGACAGCGGAGTTGCCTCAACAAAATGGGATTGATTTTTCCGCTGGAATTGGCATCTTAGATAATACAGGCTATTCTGAAAACACAAGTCAGCTGGAGGGTGAAACCGAAGAGAAACCAGCCCAGGCGGGGTTCTCCAGTGCGGATGGTACTCAGCCGGAACTCGTGGATTTGACCAAAATAGAAATGGAAATTGAGGGGGCCGCTATTACTTATGAGGGATGGCTTGAGGATTCGGCGCAGAAGGAGCCGATTCATGCCGGAAGTCACGAGGCCGCCCCAGAAAAAGCAGGAGAAGTGCCCGCACCCTTTCCTGCCAAAAAGCGACAAACATATGATTTGGACGGTCAACTGAGCGAATTCAAAAAAGGGGTGGACAGGCAAGTCGGAAAGGGCGATACAGAAACCCATTATAATCTGGGTATTGCCTATAAAGAGATGGCGTTGTTTGATGCTGCCATTGCCGAATTTCAGGCCGCATCCGTGGATCCTCAGAGGAGGATCGATTGCCTGACCCTGGAAGGCATCTGCCTCCGGGACATGGGTGATTGCACCAGGGCGGAGGAGGTTTTCACCGATACCCTTGCGATGCATGGCTTGAACGGCGAGGAAACAGTTAGTCTCAATTATGAGCTGGCGGTTCTCTATGAAATGGTCGGACGTCACGAAGATGCCCTGAGGCTCTATCGCCATGTCCGGGCCGATACCCCCGGATTCAGGGATGTGGCGGAGAAAATAATGCTTCTGCATGGGGGAGAGGATTCCCCGGAGCATGATGACATGGAGCTTCTGGAACTGGAAGTGGAGGAAGTGGATTAGCCGCTTATGGCTGGCCTTAGCCTATTTTCAGCGATTCCAGCAGATTCAGCGGCATATTGAAGCGGAGGGGGGCCTGAAAAAAATCCCCCAGGTATGTTTCTGGTAAAGGCGGGAGTGGATTCGCCGCTTCAAGCGTTTGCAGCATTTCCCTGTCGCAGGCAGGGTTACCCGAGCTTTCCACCAGCATTTTGTCAACAACCGCACCGTTTCTGGCGATGACCAGATAAAAAACCGCACTTTTCTTCCCCGCAAGATGGCTGTCCCTGTTCAACCACCATTTCTCATTGATGCGGCGGAGCATTTCAAAATAATACTCGCGAATATCGTCACGCAGGGTCTCTCCTTCGCCAATGCTGCCGAAATAACCGCTGGTTATGCTTAACCCTAGAGACGCCTCCTGAATTGCCGCAGGGTGCGCGGCGGCGGCATCCAGGGTTTTTTGGGCATGTGCCTGAAGTTTGTCCAGTTCTGATAAAGGGGTAACGGGAGTGGCTGGCGTCTGGACCGGGGCCACAGTTTTTTCGGCAACGGCTGGCTTAGGGGGATTGGTGACAGGGGGGGGCTGACGGGCCATCTCCATATTCAGGTCCAGATAAGCTACGTTTGCACTGCCGAACCTGTCGTGCCGTGGAGAGAGAAACGGCACTGCGGCGATGGCATGTAAAAGAAGGGACAATGTCAGCATTCTGCCGAATGGAGTGGCTGTTTCGAAAAAATCGCCAATAGATGGGATTTTCGGTGCTGTAATTTCCATAAATTAAATTCCGCCTTGATTGAAAACACCACTTTTTTATTAATAACAAAAAGATAGGCCGTTGGCAACAAAAAGGTTACAGCTGGAAAATGACCGAGATGCATGAGTTGCAGGCCTTCCGAAATCGTAGGCATGAATTCCTTTGAGAGGGCGAATTTTACCTTTCATTTTATTGATAAAATTTTGTATTTGACTTGCGGATTCCGCTGCATTAAAACGAATTATCATCCTTAACATGTTGTTGAGTCCGAGGCGGTTTACATAGGCCCAAGACACCGAATTTTTTCGAAGGGAGAGCTGACTGATCATGAAAAGAATCTGGGCCCCATGGCGCATGGAATATATTGCCAATGATAAATCCGCGGGATGCATATTCTGTGTCTCTACCGAACCGGGGAATGATAGGGAAAAATTGATCCTTTACCGGAGCGGCTTCTCGCTTATCATGATGAATCGTTACCCTTACACCAACGGCCACCTGATGATCGCCCCTTACCGGCATACCGCAGACTTGAATGCACTGTCCAGCGATGAGATGCTCGATCTGTTTACGTTATTGCGTCTCTGCCGAAATGTCCTACAGAAAACCGCTTCACCGCAGGGGTTCAATATCGGCATCAACCTGGGAAAGGCTGCCGGTGCTGGAGTTGATGAGCATCTTCATGTCCACATCGTGCCCCGCTGGAACGGGGATACCAATTTCATGACGGTTGTAGGCGATGTGCGCGTAATGCCGGAGAATCTTTTGAACACTTATGAAAAGCTTTTGCCTGGCTTTAACGATGCGCAGTAGCAGCCTTGGGACTCCCGGCAAGGCAGCGAAGCTTGTGCTGAAAACGGCGTTAAGGATATATCACTAAGGATAGTAGCATGGAAAAACGTATCGGCATCCTTACCGGCGGCGGAGATTGCCCTGGCTTAAACGCCGTGATCCGGGGAGTGGTCAAGGGGGCGATTCTCAATCGCGGCTGGGAGGTTATCGGTATAGAAGACGGTTTTGACGGTCTCCTACATCCAGACAGATGCCGGCTCCTCTCCCTTGACGACGTGCGCGGCATACTACCGCGCGGCGGCACCATTCTGGGCACCACCAACAGTGGCAATCCGTTCGCATATCCCGTTGGGAAAAAAGGGAAAATCGAGCTTGTGGACATTTCAGGTCAGGTTGTCACCAATGTGCAGAAACTGGGGATCGAAGCCCTGATCGTGGTCGGGGGCGAAGGTACCCTGAAGATTGCCCTGGAGTTGATGAAGAAAGGGGTGCCGGCAGTCGGTGTGCCGAAAACGATTGACAATGATCTGATGGAAACGGACGTCACCTTCGGTTACAATACGGCCATTGAAACGGCAACCTACGCCCTCGACAAGTTACATACTACGGCGGAAAGCCATCATCGGGTTATGATCATGGAGGTGATGGGGAGGTATGCGGGGTGGATCGCCTTGGAGTCCGGCATGGCCGGCGGAGCCGATGTTGTGCTGATCCCGGAGATCCCGTTCAGAATTGAAAAAGTCTGCCAGGCGATTAATGCGAAGCGGGAAAAAGGGGGTCGTTACAGCATCATTGTGGTGGCGGAGGGTGCATATCCCTTCGGCGGTGAAAGGATAGCTAGAGAAAAAGAGTGCGGGGACCACCCGGTGGAAAGGCTGGGAGGGATCGGCGATTTCGTCGCACGGGCGGTTGGCGGTTGCCTGGATATGGAGACGAGGGTGACAGTATTGGGGCATTTGCAGAGAGGTGGGTCACCTTCAACTTTTGACCGCTGCCTCGGCAGCCGGTTCGGGATAAAGGCGCTGGAACTAGTGGCTTGCGGTGAATTCGGTAGTATGGTCGCTCTCAAGGGGCGGAAGATAGTGAGCGTCCCTATCGCCAAGGCAGTCAGAAAGTTGAACCTGATCGACCCTGATGGCGAAATGGCAAGTTGCGCGGAAGAATTGGGGATAATGCTGGGAAGATGAGTACCAAGCTATTCATTGACTTTGTCCGTTACGTGGAATAAACTGAAGAAAGTTTCGCATAGGGTGCGGATACACCTGTAATTGCCGATATTTTTACCGGCAAAGGATGATTAAACTGACCCATTGGAGATAGAATGGAGAAAATAAAGCGGCGTATCCTTTATGCGGCAATTGGCTTCATCATGGGGGTCAGCGCTCCGCTCATCTGGATTGTGATCCGGCTCATTTTTTTCCCCAATTCCGAGCAAACACTCTGGGTGCAGATAATCTCGGATATTACCAAGGACTCTTATAATCTGGCCCTTTATGGTTACATGTGTTTCGGCACGGCGGTGACAATGTCTTCCCTGGGCTATTTCATCGGCAGGGCCACTGATGATTTGTATCAACGAACCGACGAGCTGAATTCCCTGCATCACGAAGTGGCCGCGCAGAAGGAAATTTTTGAAAACCAGTACAAGATGCTCGACGCCAATATCAAGAGCATTCATCAGATAAACAGCAGGATTCAGAAGTCTCTGGATGTCCAGGAGGTGTTATCTCTCTGTTGTGAGGGGCTCCACGAAATTCTTGGATATGAACGGGTCAACATCCTGATGGCCGATGATATGCGGTCCTATCTTTACTTTTTTTCATCGACGGGAGATGAGGAGTTCGATCCCACGGGAGTGACACTCCCTTTGGACGAACGGGGGGGCGTTATCTTTAAGTGCTTCAACGAGAAGAAACTGTACCTGATCGATGACATCGGGAAATACCCACACGATTTTCAAGTGAAGTCACCATACGACTCCATAAAACAGATCCGGTCGAGGAGTTTCATGCTCTGTCCGGTTGTCGTCAAAGGGGAGTCGATCGGTTTATTTGGTATTGACAATAAATTTTCCCAGCGGACCCTGAACGAAACCGATATAGATACTTTAAAGCTTTTCGCCGATCAGGTCGCCCTGTCAATTACCCGGATCAATCTCCTGCATGCCATCGACACCCTGACGAGTGAGTTGGAAAAGACATCTCTTGAGCTGTTGCAGAACCGGGAATCATATTATCGTCATGTGCGCGATCTCCAAGCCGCTATCGAATCTTTGGCTGAAAATACTGCCCATATAGCATCGGCATCGGAAAGCGTCATGGCGTCGGTAGATGAGACAAGTTCCGCGGCGGTTGAAATCTCCATAGCCATCGAACAGGTCAGTAAGAACCTTGATTTTCTGACGGAAGCAGTGGACAAGTCAGTATCGGCGATGGACCAGATCAATGTCTCTCTGAAGAATGTGGAGGAAAACGCAACGTTTTCCCATGATACTTCCAGCCAGGTCAAGGCACAGGCAGATAAAAGCAGCATAGTGGTTGGAGAAACCATCGCGTCGCTTACCGAAATCCAGAACTCCGTTGATCTTTCCTTCCAGGGGATTAAGCGGCTGAGTGAGAACAGCAGCCGGATTGATAGCATCGTCAAGGTCATCAATGATATCACCAAGCGGACCAACCTGCTGGCGTTGAATGCATCCATCATTGCCGCCCAGGCCGGTGAATACGGCAAAAGCTTCGGGGTCGTTGCCGATGAGATCCGCAACCTTTCCCTGCAAACCGGCCAATCTACCGGAGAGATTAACCGCATTATCGATGAAATCATGACTGAATCGCGCCTTGCTGCAGAGAGTGTGACCGCCACGAAAGAACTGGTGCAGAAGGGGGTCAAGCTGGGAGAGGAAACCGGCAAAGCGCTCCGGGTGATTCTCGAAAGTTCCCAGAGGGCCATGGAGATGACGGAAAAGATAAAATTGACCACGGCTGAACAAACGAGCAGCGCCAGCCTGGTTGCGCGATCCATTGAGGACGTGAGCGCTATGACGGCGCAGATATTCAAGGCATCCAAGGAACAGTCCAATGCCACCAAAAGCATTGGCGCCGCCATTGATTCGATAAAAACGATGGTCCATGAAATGGTCAGCGCCACTGGCAGGCAGGTGGAAGATAGCGGCGAAATCAAGGAATCGGTGGACGCGTTCGGGCAGATGGTAACGGCCATTTTTGAAGATATGGAAAAACGCAGGGAAGAGAGTGGCTCCGTGATGAGGGAGTTACAGATATTGAAAGAGAGTTCGGGATAACTGTCCTTTTGCAGAGGGGCACATCAATTATTCAAAAATATTAACTAGAAAAATAAAATATTGTAGACTTTTTTCCCCTTAATATGATAAACGGATAATATCCGCGAGGGACGCCCGCTACATGAGTGGAGCTGTCAATACCCCGCTGATACATCACAAATACCGCTGGGATTCACAACGAACCGGGACGGGAGGCAATAGCCGGATATTAATGAGCGGGCAGGTTCCCCTCATTTACCGTGGAAAAGCGTCCCCCTAAATGGCAGGCGCTTTTTTTGTCGGCTCCCGTTAATGAAAAGCATGTATGCTGCGGCGTAGCGCTGCGCGACCTGGTTGCCTTAACCGGGTCCTCTTGTTATGATTGTGCAGGCAGGTATGAATTTTTTATAATTATAAGCGGAGATGTTCATTGATAAGAAATAAGACCATACTTGATATACAAAAAATGAAAGTAGAGGGGGAAAAGATATCGGTCCTTACCTGTTATGATTTCCCAACCGCGCGGATTCTTGACAACTGCGGCATTGACATTATGCTTGTTGGTGATTCTGCGGGGGTCGTGATTGCCGGGTATGATAATACCCTGCCGGTCACGGTCGATGAGATTGTTTATCATACAAGAGCAGTAATGCGTGCAGAGCCGAAGGCTTTGGTGATTGCCGATATGCCTTTTCTCTCTTATCAGGTGGATTTATGCGAGGCCCGTCGCAACGCCGGCCGCCTGATCAAGGAAGGCGGAGCCGCAGCGGTGAAGCTAGAAGGAGGTGAACATGCAGTCCCTGCCATCCGGTCCGTTGTCGACATGGATATCCCTGTCATGGCCCATATCGGTCTCACCCCCCAGTCCATTCATCGCATGGGGGGGTACAAGATCCAGGGGAAAACCGATTTACAGGCTGAAAAGCTCTTTGCCGACGCCAAGGCTGTTGAAGCTGCCGGCGCCTTTGCCGTGGTTCTAGAAGGGATCCCGCAAAAGCTGGCGCACCTTATAACTGGAGAGCTTACCATTCCGACCATTGGTATCGGCGCGGGCCCGCATTGCGACGGCCAAGTGCTCGTTATTCACGACATTCTCGGGCTTTGCGAAAAATACTCACCCAAATTCGTGAAGAGGTATGCGGAATTGCGGCCGGTGATCGCCGATGCGGTAACCCGGTATATTAACGAGGTGAAGGAGGGTGAATTCCCAACGGAAGCAAATTCCTTTAACTGACCATGAAAATCATCGAAGCGATAGATGAAATGCAGCAACTTGCCCTGTCCGCAAGGAGAACCGGTACGACTATCGCCTTGGTCCCGACTATGGGGTATCTCCATGAAGGGCACGTTTCGCTCATGAAGGAGGGGCTAAAGCGGGGAGGGCTTGTGGTGGTTAGCATTTTCGTCAACCCGACGCAATTCGGAGCGGGTGACGATTTTGCCACCTATCCCCGCGACCTGGAGGGGGACGTGAAAATCGCCTTGGCTGCCGGGGTCGATCTGATCTTTGCCCCCTCAGCCGCCGCGATGTACCCGCAGGGATATCAGACTTACACGGAAGTGGAGAGGCTGACCTTGCCCCTGTGCGGCGCGAACCGGCCCGGTCATTTCCGCGGGGTGACCACGGTGGTCGGCAAGCTGTTCAATATTGTCCAGCCGCATGCGGCCCTCTTCGGCAGGAAAGATTATCAGCAACTGGCGGTGATTCGCAGGATGGTTATTGACCTCAACATCCCGGTCGAGATAATCGGCATGCCGATTGTCCGGGAGCCAGACGGACTGGCCATGAGTTCGCGCAATGCCTATCTCTCGCCGACTGAACGGGTGGCAGCTCTCTGCCTCTTCCGCTCCCTCATTGCTGCCAGAGCACTTTACCAAGGCGGCGAAAAGGACCCCTTCATTTTGCGGGAGCGGGTCATGGCCGTAATCGGCGCGGAACCTGCGGCTGCAGTCGAATATGTGGAACTCAGAGACGGCGACACACTAGAGGAAATAAGAAAGGCGGACGGCCGTACGCTTCTAGCGCTGGCAGTGCGCATCGGCAAGACCAGATTGATCGATAACTGTATATTGGGGGAAGACAAATAATGGAACGAAAGATGCTGAAAAGCAAGATCCACCGCGCCATGGTAACCGGTGCCGATCTCCATTACGAGGGGAGCGTCACCATCGATAAAGATTTGATGGAGGCCGCCGACATCATCCCTTACGAGGCGGTCGCGATCTGGAACGTGACAAATGGCAACCGCTTCGAGACCTATGCCATTGAGGGGGAGCCGGGGTCAGGAGTGGTCTGCATCAATGGCGCGGCGGCACGAATGGTTGCGCCGAAAGACCTGGTCATCATCGCCAGTTTCGTAGGCATGAATGATGCCGAGGCGCGCAGTCACGAACCGAAACTTGTTTTTGTGGACGAACTGAACCGTATGCTCCCGACCCGCAAGGAAGTGCCGGGCCAAGGGACACTGAAAAAAGTGGCTTGGTAACCATGCAGATCTATGCCGCATCATATCTCTATCCGGTCTCCTCTCCGCCTCTAAGAGGGGGCGCAATAGTGGTTGCCGATGGGCGCATCGCAGCTTGCGGGCCCGTTGACCGTCTCCGGGCGGAATACGGCGCTCCGGTCAGGGATTTTCCCGATTGCATCATCATGCCGGGGCTGGTGAACGCCCACACCCATCTGGATCTGACCCATTTCCCTTCCTGGAAGCTGCGCAAGGGGATCGATTATTCACCCCGGACCTATGTCGACTGGGTCATCCAGGTCATCAAAATCAGGCGGTCGCTCTCCCGCCAGGAACTGGAGCACTCTGTCATGGAGGGGCTCCGCGTCTCAATGGAGTGCGGGACAACGACCATCGGCGAGATTGTCAGCGACCGTACCCTTATTCCTCTCTATGCGTCAACCGATATTTCCGGCAGGCTTTTCCTTGAGGCTATCGGCCAGGAGCCGGTCCGGAACGGCTCCCTTTTAGCCGCGATCGAGGAATCAGTGGCGTCGTTCGACACTGAAAGGCTTAAGCCGGGTCTTTCGCCGCATGCTCCACATACCCTTTCGTCCGCGTTTATGCAGGATCTGACGGAATTGGCGCGTAAACATTCCATCCCCAGCGTGATTCATCTTTCCGAATCATGCGAAGAAGCGGCTTTCATGCATGATTCAAGCGGTAATATCGCCTCTTTGCTTTATCCGTTTGCCGATTGGGAAACCTTTCTGCCTTCTCCCCGACACACCACTTCTGTCGCCTATCTGGAAAGCCTAGGGGCCCTGAGCCCGCAGACGAGCGTCGTCCATTGCGTGCACATTACCCCTGACGATGCTCATCTATTGAAAAAACATGGAGTAACGGCGATCCTCTGTCCCAGGAGCAACGATCGGCTTGTTGTGGGGAAAGCGCCTGCCGCCCTGCTGAAAAAGAGCGGGATACCCCTGGCACTCGGGACCGATTCCCTGGCCAGCAACGATTCACTCTCGCTCTGGGATGAAATGCGTTTCTTACGCGATGAATTTCCCGGCGTTTTTACTTCCGTAGAGATTCTGGAAATGGCGACACTGGGTGCGGCAAAGGCCCTGCACCTGGAGAGCGAGAGCGGCTCCCTGGAAAAGGGGAAGCGGGGGGATTTTTTGGTGCTGCAGCCCGCCCGGCAGACATCTCCCGATGTATTGGCCGAAGCACTGATTGAAGAGAGCCGGCTTATGGAAGTATTCATAGCTGGAAAGCCAATTTGAAAGGATTACGAGAGCCGCTTTCTCAGCCATAAGCGGCTTTTCTTTTCCCCTTGCTATTGTCTCTTGAAGTTTGTTACCATAATAAATATGGGAGAAAAGATAATCTGTAACAACAAGAAGGCCTTTCACAACTATTTCATCGAGGAAAAATTCGAGGCGGGGATGGTACTGAAAGGGACTGAGGTTAAGTCCCTTCGCCAGGGGAAGGCCAACCTTAACGATTCTTTCGCCCTCGTGAAAAACGGGGAGGCATTTCTCAATAACCTCCATATTTCGCCCTATGACTTCGGCAACCGCGAGAACCATGATCCGGACCGGATGCGCAAGCTCCTCCTGCACAGGAAGGAGATTGCGAAGCTGAACAGCAAGGTCCGTGAGCAGGGATATTCGCTGGTGCCGCTTCGGCTCTACTTCAAAAACGGCCTGGTGAAAGTGGAGATGGGGCTGGCCAAGGGTAAAAAGCTCTACGACAAGCGCGAAGTTATGAAGCAAAAGGACATGCGCCTTGACGTGGCTCACGCGCTGAAAAACAGGAACAGGGGTTAGGGACTGGAGACAAGTGACTGGAGAACAGGTTGGACAATCTGGTACGTGATTGTTGTGCAAGACCAAGGCGCACAAGGTACGCCAATAGGATGAGTGGAGCAAGTTTTGGCTATGACATTTTTCGCAAGGTCCAGAAAGGCAAACATTTACGCGCAGGTGTACCCAATGGTACGCCGCACAAGGAAATGTGAAGCCTGACTCCGAGATTGCGGGAAAGTGATATTTCCTCAAAGGGGGTGTAAAGGTATCGACGGGGATAATAAGCTAAGGTCGCATGCCGAGGTCCGGGTGGCTCGTAAAACAATCCGGGGCGAATTAAACGCCGATAATTATAACTACGCTTTAGCAGCTTAATACCCTGCTAACGATCTGCCGACCCTCTCCCGCGGGGGAGGACAGATCGTCATTTCAGTGGGATAGCCGAGGAGAAGGCCTGTGGCTCCGAAGCGAAATCAAAGCAGGATCGCCGACCGAATATCCCGGCCAGTGGAGCTTCGGAAGGCTAAAGCAAATACTGGTATAAGCATGTAGACGCCTTCTGTGGATGATCTTCGGACGCGGGTTCGATTCCCGCCACCTCCACCAATAAAGTGACTAATAAAATTGGTCACTTATGCAAAGCTATTCACTCACCAGGTAACCTCTAATGTCGGGAACAAACATCTGGTGAGTGAATAGTATCATTACCAACCCCCCTAGCTTTAAAGGATTACCGCCGTTTTCAAAGACTTACCGCAAAAGTGTCAATATCCATTTCGCCTGAACGTAAGAAATCAAGAAAATCCAGTCCGCGGTATTTGCAAGTTTCACAAATACTTAAGATCAGTTTGTCATGTGAAACATCCATTCCCGATTTTCAGCAGTACTTGCATGATCATGGAGTGAATTGTTTTTACAAACAATAGGTTGCATGGATTAAAACCTAATAATAGCCGAAGCGATTGTCCTATTACGGCAATCTTTACATCATTAAAATATTGTTTTGATATACACAATTGCAGGCATGCCTACCAATTTGACTCCCAACCTTTTAAAAACTTCCCGTTTGGATTCCTAATCCATTCCTGAGATGAAAGGATTTTCCTTGACGAATCGGATGGTTGTGGAGTAATTAAGTCAGATTCATTGTAGTTAATTAAATGCCATTCCAGAGGGACGCGACTTGTTGCACCACTGAAGTAATGTATGAAAAGGGCTGTTTTTGTCAGCCATATGCTGATGGAGCGGCTTTTTTCGTTTGAAGTTGAGCATAAGCAGAATTGGTTGCATTGTTAAAAAAGTGGAAAGAAAAGAGTTTTATTGCGGCAAAACAACAATCCGACTACGTTAAGCTTTCCTGGTCTCTATGATTACATTACAACCAAGGAGAGGAATGATCACATTGAATGAGGCGGCCACAAGGATATCCTATGAAATGAGATCCCTATTTTCTGATGCTCTAATGACATTTTCTCTTCGTTGTTTTCAACTGGAACGTTTTATTATTCTTCAGGCTCCTGCCGGAGTCATCAAAAATGAAGAAAAACTTATTGAAGAAGCACGTAGCCAGTTTTTACCTGGCGATGAAGATAATATAGCCGCAGTAATCAGTTTTGAGATACTCAAATGGGGTGTAAATGAATTTGATAGTCCTAACTGCGGAAACTGTATTTATTCCCATGGCGCGGAGGAACCTGTTCCATTTTCGATTCTCGGCACAAGGAACCTGCAATAAACCAGGAGTAATGTTGTTGAGCCATAACAGAAACTTTAAAAGGAAGCGATCATGACCAAAGTGGACATTGTTGAAAAAGTTTTTAAAAAAGTCGGCCTATCGAAGAATGAATCCGAAGAAATGGTGGAGGAAGTTTTGGAGTTAATCAAGGCAACACTGGAAGGTGGAGAGAATCTGAAGATATCTGGATTCGGTAATTTTGTCGTTAAGAAAAAGGCAGATCGAAAAGGAAGGAACCCGCAGACTGGAGAGCCCATTACAATTGAGGCCCGAAAGGTCCTTACATTCAAGCCAAGTCCGATTTTGAAGCAGGCTGTTAATAACGATCCAGCATCGGAAAGCAGTTCCACAACTTTGGTTTGATAACCAACTCTTCGCCTTCCGTGACAGGAAAAAATCAGAATCCGGAATTTACATGAAGCGAAAACATAAAAGCAAAATCATCACCTCACAAGCGACAAAAAAAATGTCGGAAATCCTTCTGGACTTTGCTTGGAATTATGCCATTCAAGACCAGACAGACCCAATGCAACGACAACATTTCATGAATGTTGCTTGCTCAGCCTGGAATTTCTCCCTTCTGTCTGAAGATGATTGCCAGCGTGCCATAGCGTCTTTTATCGATAACATGAGGGATTGCCGCGACCAGAATGACGAAGCGAATATGAAGGCGCTGGAAAATGATTTGCATGCCCTGATTGCCTGGAAAAAAGAACATTATCCAACCATTCGGAAAATGGTGGTAAGTGCTGAACTATATGATGACGGTGACAAGGTTGGATGCAGAACGGCATCAGCTGATTATGATGCTATGGTGACAGCAAAACTTGCGAAATAAAAGATGGTATGTCGGTGACTAAAACAACCAATAAAAAATCAGATAAGAAGAAACCGACATGGAGCGATATTAAAAAGGCCCTTGCTGATTATGATCGCCCTGCATTAATTGGACTAATAGCAGACCTTTACTCCAGCAATCCCCAAAACAAGACTTTCCTGCATGCCCGATTTTCTACAGGAAACGATTCTCTCAAGCCTTATCTGAAAATAATCGATGATGCTCTCTATCCCGACATTTACAAGAACAAGCCGGTTCAAATTGCCAAGGCAAAAAAAGCAATAAGCGATTACACCAAAGCGACAGGCGAAACAAAGGGAATTCTTGAACTGATGGTCTTCTTCGTTGAAACAGGTACAAAATTTACGGTAAATTGCGGCGATATGTATGAGGAATTCTATTTTGCGCTTGAACGGATGTATGATAAGGCCCTCGACTTGGTACTCACGATGGATGAAGAGACCATTGACGAATATTACAACCGATTCGAAGACCTTGTGACTTCAACCAGCGATATTGGCTGGGGTTATCACGATACTCTGGAAGAAATGTTTCATAATGCATTCCCAGAGGAATAATGCCGCCCTGTGATGACCGGATAGCGGCTTGCAGCATTCGTAGGATTCAAAATTACCATGTTTACATCTCAAGAGAAAAAGAACCTCACTAAACTTCTTGCCTGTGCCGTCAACCAAGATGAAGTCCTTTCGCTTGATGGGTTACATGGATTCCTGTTCGGCTTGGCCATAATCCCCGAGCCGGTCACGCCCAGTGAATGGCTTCCCGGAATATTCGGCGAAGAGATGCTGGAAGTGGATGACGAGAAAGAAGGGGAGCGTCTACTTGGAAGCCTCTTTTCCGCGTACATTCGAATTACCCAGCAGAACGAAGACAAAAAACTGACCTTTCCATTCGAAGTTTCCACCACCGAATCAAAAGACATTCAGCGAATTCAGGATTGGACGCACGGGTTATTCCTAGCTATTAGTCTCCGACCAGAAGTTTGGCGGATGAACGATGAGGTTGAAGCTGACGGTTATGAACCGGACGAAGAAGCTTTGGAGATGGCATCTTGTATTTCGGTTATCATGGGAATTGTCTTCCCTGAAGATATTCCCGAGCTTTTCCAGCAGAAAAAGACGAAAGGTACTCTACTCGGCAAAAGACCCGTCGAGATTGAGGCCAAATTATTTGCAATGCTCCCCGGTGCCGTATTACTCATTCAGGAGCATGCCAACGCCGCACGCGATGGTCTGAGAGAATTGAAATCCAGCAGACCTTCAGTTCTGTTAGAACCACTACGGGTCAAAAGGTTGGTCGAAACGACCCGTGTCCTTGTGGGAGCGGTGCAAAGTACAAGAAATGCTGCGGCAAATGAATTTGTGGTATCTGGACTTGTGACAGATGGGGCAGCACGAGTCACTATACAGGGTGTATACAACGGGTGTAAAATCCTAGTTCGGTGAGGAAAACATATGGCAGAATACGGCGAATGGAACCAAAAAGGTACTACATTGAGTGAAGTGACGGCTCAATCTGAATATGACGTCACTAGAGAATTCATCATAAAAGGCATTAAGACCGGCAACCTCGAATACCGTGATGGGGCAATATGGAGGAATCCATATCTCCGTGTTCTGAGGAGTCAGGTCGAAGCATATATTGTTGGAGAGCTTGGAGCGGAATTTTTGAATAAAAATAAAAACCAAACGGAGTTACGTAAAATCAAGACAGAAATCAACATTTTAAATAAGAAACTGAAGGCACTGCAAGTTAGGAAAAACGAACTTGAGTTATCTCTTGAAAAGGCGAATAACGCTGAACAAACGGTCATTGCAGCCAAACCGAGCCAGCATCTCTCGCTCAAGAATGAAGGATAAGAGCTAATGACTGTTCTCCCGAAATTGTCAGCTATTATGTTAGAATTTGCGCAATCAGCTTTTATCGACCCCCATGCTATTCCATCCTCAGAAGCTGCCCATGCCGCACTTTTGTTTGCGCAAGTCGCATGGAATCGAACGCTAGGTCATGAAACAGAGGGCTATCAGGAGCTTCTAAAAGTTTTCCTCCGCTCGAATCCTAAATTCTGGTCAGAAATTCGCTCACGTGACCCTGAGGCGCTTATCGAAACAATGCGACAGGCAAAGGAACGCCGCTATCCGGCGGATGTTCGTGTCATTGTGGTCAGTGGAATGCGTGAGGGAAACGTCCGCGTAGAATGGTGCGATGAGAAGGACTTTGCTCAAGCATCAGAACTTGCAAAAAAACGTCTAGACTTAGAGTATGGAACGGGACATACATTTGGGAAACGACGCTCCAGAAAGGGTGCATAACCCATAGTTCGGCCGTAGAAAGGGAATCACAAATGTCATTCATGAAGGAGCACAACCCCGTTTGCAAGACAGCTCTATCAGACCTGCAAGGCGCGTGGCAGATTTTGAGAAACGAAGTGGTGAAGCAACACCCATTCCAAGACTCCGACCGGCTTCTATTTCAAATTGACGAAGCCATGAGTTGGGAGGCCGTTAGAGATTTGGAGTACATGCGGAAAACACTATTGATTATTCGTAACATCGCAATTCATGCGAAAGCGCCGCCAGAAGTCATCGAGTTAATTGGATATGTTCTACAAAATTTGGAGGAAGTATTCGAGGCGATAGCTGAAGGGGAAATTAGCTGAAGAAGTATCCGATGAACTGAAGATGAATCAAGCAGTGTACTTTTTTGCAGTTTACTGACCCGATAAATCCATTTACCCATGAAACAACCACAAAATACCGACACCCCCATAGAACGCCTCTCCGGCTCAGTCGAACGAGTCACCTTCCATAGCGAAGAATCCGGCTTCTGTGTTCTGCGTGCAAAGGTCAAGGGCCAGCGGGAGTTGATTACCGTCATTGGCTCAGCTGCTTCCATTACCCCCGGCGAATACATTGAATGCATCGGCATATGGCACAACGACCGCACCCACGGCCTCCAATTCAAAACCAGCCAGCTCAAAGTTGTTCCGCCCTCCACCCTCGAAGGAATAGAGAAATACCTTGGCTCCGGCATGGTCAAAGGAATCGGCCCCCACTTTGCCAAGGTTCTTGTAAAAGCTTTCAAGGAGAACGTCTTCACCGTCATCGAAACTGAGCCGGAAAAGCTTCTGACCCTTACCGGCATTGGCAAGAAGAGGATGGAGAAAGTCACCAGTGCTTGGGCCGAGCAAAAGTTCATCAGGGAAATCATGGTGTTCCTTCAGTCCCACGGAATCGGAACAGGGCGGGCGGTCAGGATATTCAAGACCTATGGCGAAGAGTCCATTATCAAAGTCACTGAGAATCCATATCGCCTGGCATTGGATATCCATGGAATCGGCTTCAAGACGGCAGACACCCTTGCAATAAAACTTGGTATAGCCCCGGACTCTCTTATTCGGGCACAAGCCGGTGTGAGGCATGTGCTGCAGGAAATTGCCGACGATGGCCATTGTGCCGCACCGTGGGATACCTTGCTGCAGGAAGCATCAAAGCTGCTTGAAATTGCAGACCCCATCCTTGATGAAGCCATTCACGCGGAGATAGCAGAAAAGAACCTGGTTCAGGAAGACATCGATGGCAAGAACTGCCTTTTTTTGACACCTCTTCACCGGGCTGAATCAGGTACCGCGACGAGCATCCTCCGACTTCTCAGAGGGACGCCACCATGGGGAAGCATTGACACCAACAAAGCAATCCCGTGGGTAGAGGGGAAGACTGGTTTGACACTTTCAGAATCCCAGCGGGAAGCTGTTAAACTGGCACTCTCTAGCAAGATGGTCGTTATCACCGGCGGCCCCGGCGTTGGAAAGACAACCCTTGTAAACAGCATCTTGCTCACCATACGTGCCAAGAATATGAATGTCACTCTCTGTGCTCCCACCGGAAGAGCAGCAAAACGACTCACCGAATCAACAGGCATCGAGGCGAAAACCATTCACCGTCTGTTGGAATTTGACCCCAAATCCTTCGGTTTCAAAAGGGGAAGAGATAATCCGCTCGAGACCGACTTGGTTGTCATCGATGAATCATCCATGGTGGATATAGCCCTTATGAACAAGTTACTTGCTGCAGTTCCCGACAAAACTGCTCTAATGATTGTCGGTGATGTTGACCAGCTTCCTTCAGTAGGGCCTGGGGCCGTACTGGCAGACATTATCGATTCGGGCAGAGTCCCCACGGTAAGACTCACCGAGATATTCCGGCAGGCTGCCACATCGCGAATTATCGTGAATGCGCATAGAATCAACAGGGGGGAAATGCCTCTCAAGATGGAAGGGACTGAGCTGTCCGATTTCTATTTCATACCGGCTGACAATCCTGAGGAAATTCATGATAAACTCCTCCAGGTTGTCACTGAGCGCATCCCAAAACGGTTTGGACTCCATCCGGTGAAGGATGTTCAGGTGCTGACTCCAATGAACAGAGGAGGGCTGGGTTCGCATTCGCTGAATGCTGAATTACAGAAGGTGCTAAATGAAAAGGCGGAACCGAAAGTCACACGATTTGGTACTACCTTTGCCCCTGGAGACAAGGTGATCCAGACGATCAATAACTACGAAAAAGAAGTCTTTAACGGCGATATCGGGCAAATTACGGAGATTGACGTAGATGAAGGGTTGCTGAAAGTTGACTATGATGGCAGGATAGTGGAATATGAGTTCGGGGAACTGGACGAGGTTTCGCTTGCCTATGCTACCAGCATCCACAAAAGCCAGGGTTCGGAATATCCTGCCGTGGTAATTCCTCTGGCCATGCAGCACTATACTCTGCTAGAGCGGAATCTGATTTATACAGCTGTTACCAGGGGGAAGAAGCTGGTGACGATTATCGGCCAGCCAAAGGCGTTGGCAATGGCCGTGAAGAATCGGAAGTCCAACAAGAGGTTGACAAAGTTGGCTGCAAGGATATCCACAAACACGACGACCTGAAGGGAAATTAGTAGATGGCAGATACATGGGTAACGGACATCACCCACTTTCTGGATGAAAATGGTGAGATGGTGCAGGAACCTCTGGAAGCACGGAGTTTGGGAGAGTATCTGGCGGCAATTATTGCCATGGCTTCGTTTATAGAGCCAGAATACCCCGAGAAGTATCAGGTAGTTTGCCGACGTCGTCCAAATCGTAAACCTTGTCTGGAGGAGATTATTGGTTATATCGACCCTGAGACAGACGATATATTTTGGAAATGTCCGAAATGTGGAGACAGGGGATTAATCAGCAACTGGCAGGGAACAATTTGGGATATGAGCGATGATGGAGAGGTTGTTCACTGAATGTGCGGACGATTTACATTACAGATTCCCCCTGAACTCCAGGCTGAGATTTTCGGTCTTATCGAGATACCAACATTCCCGGCCAGGTACAACATAGCTCCCAGTCAAAAGGTTGTTGTAATCCGGCAGAACGGCGACGGCCAGAACCGGTTGGACTTCTTGAGGTGGGGACTGATACCTTCGTGGGCTGAAGACATTTCCATTGGCTACAAGCTGATAAATGCTCGGTCAGAGACAGTCCACGATAAACATTCGTTCCGCCATGCAATAAAATACCGGCGCTGCCTTGTCCCTTCTTCCGGCTTTTTTGAATGGATACAAGAGGAAAAAGCCAAAAACCCCTATATATTCATCTCAAGGACAACTCCCCAATGGTTTTTGCCGGTCTATGGGAATCCTGGAAATCTCCTGAAGGTGAGAAAATCGAGTCCTGCACCATCCTTACCACGTCCTCTAACAAACTGATTGAACCTCTCCATGACCGCATGCCGGTTATCCTTCACCCGCAGGAATATGACAATAATTTATCCACAGGGGGACGGCACGACGAGCGCACCTGTCGGGCGCATTGTGCCTAGCTCGATTAGCTCGCTACCCCCTTAAGCCAAGAGTATTCTTAGATATGGCTGAACTATTGCTACAGTTTTCCTTTTCCAGTCAATAATAAATTTGTCCCCTATACTGTCCCTGTCTTTGTTCATTACATTTGACGGTCGAGTTCTTATGTGATATTGTATTTGATATGAAATCCCGGTTTGTGCTTGATACCAATGTTCTGGTGACTGCACTTTGCAATCGTAATGGGGCATCGCATCTCCTCATTCGTTGGGCTTTGGCAGATAAAATATCACTCTTGGCATCGCCTCCGCTCTGGCTGGAGTATGAGGCTGTACTCAAACGACCGGAAATTAGGTTACGGCACGGTATTTCGATTGAAGATCTGGATATTGTGCTGGATACCATGGCTGCTCATGTGGAACCGATTCATCTGAATTACTTATGGCGGCCTCAATTGCGTGATCCAAATGATGAAATGGTGCTGGAAACCGCTTTGAATGCCGCTGCTGACGCACTGGTTACGTTTAACATAAAAGATTTTGCTGACGCCGCCAACCGTTTTTCTCTGAAATTAGTGACACCGGCTGAATGCATCAATTTGGTAGGAGACATATCATGAGTCAATACGCCCTTCGTATCCCCGATTCACTCGCAGGTTATGCCAAAAAACTGGCACGTGAAGATAATGTTTCACTCAACCAGTTTATCGTGATGGCTCTTGCCGAAAAGGTATCTGCTTTGAAGACGGAAGCATTTTTCCGGGAGCGGGCCGAACGTGCTAATCCTGAAAAGGCGTTGAGCATACTAGATTCGGTCAGGAAACTTCCCCCGATTCCGGGAGATGAACTGCCAAATTAAAACTTGACACTGATGTTTTTGAGTTCATCAAGAAGGGGATACTGTTCAACCACGTTACAGGCTCTGTTCGATTTTTCATTTCGGAATCGAACCGCAGTCCGAAAAGTGTTTTAAGAAGGTAGGGGTTGATATGTTGCGGAAGGGGAATAGTAGCGGTTTCTTGGTCAATATTATCACATTGAGTGGTAATAGTATCGCTTTCAGGTAAGGAATAGTAAAATTTCCCGATAGTAATGGTCCAACGTGGACCGGAGTAGTACAATAAGCCCTGATTTATCAGGGCTTATTGTTATTTGACCTGGGTTTAAGAGCGTCAGCAAAAACTCCTCCCGAGCGATCAGCGCGGCTTGCTTCTCTTTATGGTACCGGTATTTATTTCATACATTCTCTAGGTCGCAAATCCCCAATTGACAAGCTTTTTAGGGAGTGTACAATATCGGCATCAGTAATCATAGGTTTCCACGATGTATTTAGGGCCTGAGAGCCCATATCACAAAGGAGGTCAACATGACCAAAGCGGAACTGGTAGCAAAAATGGCAGAAGGGGCGGGGATCACAAAAGTTCAAGCAGAAAAGGCTCTGGCAACCTTCACCTGTGCCGTCTCATGTGCACTGCGTGAGAAAGAAAAAGTGACTCTGGTTGGTTTCGGTACGTTCAGCGCACTCAAAAAAGCTGCGCGCACAGGTCGCAACCCCCAGACTGGCAAGCCTTTAAAGATTGCTGCAAAGACCGTTGGAAAGTTTACCCCTGGCAAAGACCTCAAGGATCTAAGCACAGTACCTTCCTGTAAGGCCAAGAAGGCTGTGAAGAAGGCTGTAGCAAAGCCCGCAAAGAAAAAGTAGTAGAACAGGAATCCATTAAGATTATGTCCTTTGGCCCCAAATGATGGGGCCTTTTTTTATGCATATATGCCCTCATAAGCCCCGCGCGCTATTCAAGATTGTTGATATCCAGCGAATTATGATAAAATAAACAAATAATGACCAGCGACAGAATAATCATGCACATCGACATGAATGCATTTTTTGCATCGGTCGAGCAGCAGAACAAACCTGAACTTCGCGGGAAGCCCATTGCCGTCATCGGTTCTGCCAAACGGACGGTAATTACTACCAGTTCATACGAGGCCCGGGCATTTGGCGTGAAAACCGGTATGAACACTTGGGAAGCGAAACAGAAGTGCCCCGATATCATCTTTGTGGTAGGGGACAATCGAAAGTACACCTGGACATCCTCCCAAATCTTGAAGTTAATGATGCAGTTCACACCGCTGGTTGAGGTCTTCTCAATCGATGAGGCCTTCCTCGATCTGACCGGTTCCATGGGTCTTTTCGGGAGTGCGGAACGCATTGCTCACCTCTTGAAAGCCGAGATAAAGCATCACTTCGGCATAACCTGCTCCATCGGCATCGCACCCAACAAGCTGCTGGCAAAACTTGCTTCAGATATGCAGAAACCTGACGGTCTGACTGTCATCCGGCCGGAGGAGGTATCGCATGTCCTGGAAAGGGTACCGGCAAAAGATCTGTGTGGAATAGGCAGAAAGACGGAACGTCAACTGGAACTCTACGGTATCAAAACTTGCGGCGACCTGGGCCGGTTTCCGGTCAGCATCCTCCGCAAAAGATTCGGTATAATCGGCGAACGGCTTCACCAGATGGGCCTCGGCATCGACGAATCTCCAGTTGTTCCGGCAGAGGATGCAGATGAAGTCAAATCGGTCGGGCACAGCATGACCCTGGAACGGGATATCGAGGATAGGAAAGAAATCCTGAAGTTTCTGCTGCAGCTTTCGGAGATGGTTGGTAGGCGTGCGCGTCGGTATAACGTTTGGGGGAAGACGGTGACATTGTCTATACGGTATGCTGATTTTGACACGTGGGTGGGGAAGCAGGAAACCCTGCGGCATTACATCAATCAGAGCGAAGATATTTACAAGACGGCGGTTGCAATCCTGGACACCTTGGTATTGATGCAGCCGGTGAGGTTGCTGGGCGTCCGGCTAAGTAACCTGCGGTATGAGAGCAACCAGTTACCGTTATTCGAAGAAGAGCGGAAGAAAGCGCAATTGGTCAACGCTATGGACGAGGTAAATGATAAGTATGGTAATTTTTCAGTGACCTTTGGTAGTTTGTTGGACGGAGAGAGGGCAAAGGATAAGGGGAGCCATGTTATAAGTCCGGCCTGGAGGCCGAAGGGGATTCGGAATGTAGATGTGAAATGAGGCTACATCGTATTCCATTTATTTGTTATGTAGATGCTTGGAAGTAATTCCATTATGTTTTCAAGATGGCACTAATCCACGGCCAATTGGTTAGTTGCCGAACAGCTGACTTGCTAGCTGCCATCTCTGCCAACCCGAATTCTGCTTGGGCGGTTGCGGCATCAAGCGAATCG
>Ga0326727_10004619_pt1 | contig 40943 bp, 39 predicted proteins | sample MB2enrmetagenome_FD_207643 | JGI IMG/M metagenome (GOLD analysis project Ga0326727, IMG submission 207643) | Lab enriched peat soil microbial communities from McLean, Ithaca, NY, United States - MB29MY | ecosystem: Environmental > Terrestrial > Soil > Wetlands > Peat | place: USA: New York...
ACTCCACCCGCCAAGGACTCTGGATGCCCAATATCGCCGCGTACAACTCGTGATCCTGCATGGCAAATATTCTGCCAGACAAGCCCTCTACCACGCCGACTACCCACTACAAAGCCGGAATTCCCAACCGAAAGGGGCACAGAAGAGCTGCGTCAATTAGCGCAGTAAGAATCTCGCCAGAACTGAATCGATAGACAGAACCTCCACTTAGGACAAAGTAACAACTGTCCGAAGTACCGGGACCACTTCAATGTTAGTTTACTTCCCAGGGTCCAGACAACATTTCCACAATTGGAGGTTGACCTTATGCGGTTGCGCTCATTGACGTTTTGGCTGCTCATGCTGTGCCTTGGTACGGCACAATATGCATTTGCTGATGACCCTTGTTCGGCGGTATTGGCGCAAGGGATATTCAACCAGTCCCTCTACAGTTCAAGTGCCAGCTATAAGCAAACTGTGGATGATTTCATTTATGCAAGCAACTTTCGCACACACGATGAGGCTATAGGAGCTGGACTAAGTGTCGGTTTCCCCGTCTACGGCGTGCCAATCCAGATAGGAGGCACGTTCAGTGATCAACAGCGCGACACGTGGCGCAATGAGTACCTGCAGACTCATAGCGGAACGATTGATCAGAGCGCAGCTGTTCAAAGTTTTCAGTCTAATGCCGACCCCGGCATTCTAAACGCTTGGTTGGGGTGCCAAGGGATTAAGAACGCCCAAGGGTTGCAAGCGGGCATTCGGCCGATTGGGACAGGCAGCGTCTATTTTTGGATTCGGTATATTCCTGCGGGAGCGAATGATTCGCCAAAGATCGCATCAATTCAACTGACAGGTCTGAAATCTCGACCAGGAGGTTTGGCCGTTGGCCAAGCTATCTCGCTCGCGAATGGCGGGAGTGGATCCTTTTACGACGTTACGGGGACGAGCTCCGTAGTGGGTGTGAATGTAACAACCAAGACACCGGATAGAGGTGGCGTGGCGGTAACCTACGATTACGGAGCCCACAATGCCGATGTGACTCAGAGGCAAATAAACCAAGCTCTGAGTACAGCGGGGTATATTGTCGGAGAGATACGTATTCTTGGATTCGGTCCTCTTTCGGACGACCTACGAAAGGCCGGCTGGATCGAATGCGACGGGCGCTCCCTTGCGAATGCGGACTACCCTGAGCTTTTCAAGGCGATAGGGAACACTTGGGGAACTGATACTCCGAGCATCGCTTTTAAGGTTCCGGATCTTCGCGGCTTTTTCTTGAGGGGCTGGGACCACGGAGCTGGCAGGGATCCATCTGCTGGGTCCAGACTGGCAATCGGAAACAACGCGGCAGTCGGCGACGCGGTCGGAAGCAGGGAGGATGATCAATTCAGATCCCACCACCACACAATAACACAAATACCACAAATCTCGTCCTTTCCAGAAGGCGACGCCGATGGTGGGAGCCATATGGGAGAAACTAATTCAAGAGGGGGATGGAGCACAGATGACGCGGGGGGACCAGAAACTCGTCCGATAAACGCGAATGTGATGTTCGCAATCTATAGTGGTCGTCCTGGTAAGTAACCACCAACGGGCTTCCTGGTGATTGCATAGGTCCGACCATCCGAAAAAAGGATTGCATGCCTGGTACCCCAGGTCTCAATTCTGAGACCTGGGAGTTCGCGGCAGTACGCTTCAGCTCGGCATAAATCCCCTGTGTGCGCGAATCTCCAGGCGCAGTTCTTCTCTCAGCGCCTTGCTCTTCTTGAGGCGCTTGAAGAACTCTTCGAGGACGCTGACCACAATCGCGTTGACGCTGACGCCTTCGGCTTCGGCCCACTCTTTGAGCTTGAGCCGGGCTTCGGCGCCGACGTGGAGGAGTTGAGGGTTGGAAAGTTCCATGCCAGCCTTGCGGGTCTGCATGATGTCTACTTTTTCGCGCTCAACATGGCTTAAAGCAAAAAGGACGATCCCGGCCAGATCGCCCTTTACGCGAGACTCTTCGGTGACTGCTTCGCGCAGATCAATGGGGAGGCGCAGCGTCATGCCCGGACGGCTGTCCGTCCACCGCTGCCCCTCGCGGTTCACCTTCCGGGTTGCCTTCTTCTTGACCGCCACTTGCTCCCCTTCCAGAACTCTGCCCTATCCCGTACCCTGTCCCGTGACCGGCGCTAGTCTCCGCCGCCATCGGCGCGTAGGGACCGTCAAACAACAGATCCTTCTCAACCCTTACAAAAAACCTGTACCCCGGCCTCACCACAATCGTAGGCTGGATGTTCAGGTTCCTGCGTGTAACCTCGACTCCCAATTGGCCGACTTGCTGGCCGACCGCTTGCCCAACCTGTTGCCCTACGCTCGGCGATTGCAGCACCGAAGAGTTCGTCCCTTGGCTCAGTTCGATACCGGCCGAGAAGAGCGACGTGAGCAGAGCGCCGGAAAGGATTCGGCCCCAGTGATTATCCACCTGGTCCCGAAAACCCGCCGCGCCGGCACTGTCATCGCCTTCAAAACCACCGAGAGCAAGGCTGCTGCCATCCGGGAATACAACCCGCCGCCAGACAGCCTGCAACGCATTCTGCCCGTAACCTATGTGGGAGTTGTAAACCCCTATCAGTGTACTCCCAGACGGTATTAAAATGTACCTCCCAGTAGCCGAATCATATACATTTTCCCGAACAAGCGCCCGGATCAAGCCGGGAAGATCGGAGTTGAGTTGCTGCTCCAGCACCGCCGGAATCAGCCATCCAGCCTTGATTTCATAACGACTTTGAGCGGCTTTCCGGGTACTGGCCAGGTATTCAGATTCCTGCTTGCCGTGCTGCTGGCCGAAGCCGGCCTTTTGCTCCTGATCGTTCTGGCGGTCATAGTCCGTGCGCTGTTCCTGTTGTCCCGCCCCGGCAAGCTGCAAACTGGCGGATTGAGCAAGGCCACCTTGCGCTGGGTTGGCCCCTAGCGCGGCGCGGGCATTGATGAGAGCGGATTGAATCGCTTGCAGCGGATTGGCCTCCGTCTCCGGCATTTCCTTTTCCTCGCCGGGGAGGTTGCCCTTGACGGAGGTTGCCGCCTCCATCGCTTCGCGCTCGCGGTTGTATTCCTCCAGCCTCCGCTGCTCGGCGAACGACAACGAACCGTTGACGGCGGTTGAGGCCGGGGACTGCCGGTATTCAAGAGGCGGGATCGAGCTGGTCTGGCTTCCAGCCCCCGTTCCCGCCGACAGGGTTGACCGGCCTGCCGGGGACTCGCCAGTTGCGATGGAAGAACGCTGGGCGGCAGACGCCGGGACGTGGGATTGGCCGATGTCCAGACCGTTCCGCGCCTGGTCCGACAGCATCCCCTTTTCAACCGTTGTGGCAGGCCCCGAGCCAGTCTGTGCCGTCGCCGTCTGCTTCTTGGCCTTATTGGTACGGCTTGCCAGCCCATGCCGCATATAGGCAGCGGCCAAGACGACCAGGGCAATGAGGATGATGCCGGCCAGAGGCCGGAGCTTGCGGGCCTTTGGCGTTAGACTGCCATTTACGCCGCGCACGACCTTATCGGTCTGCGCCGCGTCCCGGATTTCATCCTGGCTTTGCTCGGATGCCGCGCTCTCAAGATCGAGAGGCTTTGAATTCTCTCCTGTTATCGCCATGTTCAGTTCCTCTTTCCGGTGCTGCCGGAGTAAGGTGTCGCCCGCGTAATCGTCACGCGGGTCTGCTTCTTGCCAACGCCGACTACGAGAATCGCCCTGTCGAAGAGCCGATCCACGATGTAGCGCGACCCCTCGACACGGAAGTTGACCAGCTCCGACTTGCCGTTCGCCAAAATGAGCAGCGTCGGCAGCTCGCGGAACCGGCCATCGTTCGGGTAAATCAGGTAAGTGTGCGCGCCATCGTCGAAAACCTGCTGGGGACGATAGGCCGCGTCTCCGTCGAGCTTGTAGTCGAAGTAGAGGTTATCCAGCGCGTTCTCAGCCATCGGCACAACGCCAGCGCGCTTGTCTTTTTCGCGCGCCTGCTCCGCGACGGTCTCGGCATCGCGCTTCGCCGCATCCTGCCTGGCCTGAAATGCCGCCCACTTTGCGGCGTCCTCGCCGGGATACTGAAATGCCAGCCGGGAAACGAACCGCGCCGGATCGGAGATGAGCCGGAAGACGTAGGTTCGCCGGTCCGTGGGAACGATCAGGTCCGTCTCAAGGCCCGGCTCAATCGGCTTCACGATGAGCAACGGCGCCTCTTCAAGGCCGGAACCGGAGAGAACAGGAGTGATCTCCCAGCGGCGGGAATCTCCGATCTGGGGCTGGCTTTCGAGGTGCTCACCGGCCTGCAATTCGATGGCGCAAACGCGCAACGGAGCGCAGACCATCGCCGGCATCCCCTGGCCGAAGATGTAGACCACCCGGCCGTCGGCACCGGGTGTCGGCGTGGCAACCCCGGTCTCCCATTGATGCGAAACCTCCGCCGCGCTCATCGCGACGGCATTCAGTTCCGCGTGGGGCGGCCTCCAATTCAGCGGAACCTCCGAGCCCTTATCTGGGGGAGCGCCAGCCGGTGAAGACTGACCAGGAATATCCCGGCTCACAATCGGCGGAACCTTCAACGTAGGAATGGGAGTCAGCGGACTCGGCTTTGGCGCAGGCTGATTCGCCTGTGCCTCCAGAGCCGCAGCCGCGCCTTTGAAGTCGTAGGTAGACAACTCTTGCCTTTGCTGTGGTGTTAGAGCGGGAGCAGACTGAGCGGCGGCCGTCGCGCCCGCCGCCGCACTCGCTATTTGGGTTGCTATCATCATTGCCGCGAGCCATTTCATCTGTTGTTGCCTCCATCCACTGTTTGGGCATTTCCAGTTTGAGCGTCGCCGCCTGTGGTGACAACTTCGCCCCAGGTCAGGTTCGAGACATAGAGGCCGAGCGGGTTGACTAATGCCTGTCTTGCGTCAGTGACATCTTCAGTCACCACCGAGACGAAGGCCCGATACCGATGTGTAGCGACCAGTCCACCGCTCAGGTCGCGGGTCACTTCCGTCCAGGCCACCTCGTAGGTTTTGGAAGATTGCTGGACAATGGATTCGACCGAGGCATCAACGGTCTCTTTCGTCAGCAGGTCGAAGGGCGAGCTTTTCGAGTAGAACTCCGTAATAGTGGCCGATGCCGGAGAGTTCCTCCCGGTCTGCGCATAGACCTCATCGACGAGGCGCCGCTGAGCCACCGCGTCCGTGACGACCGTCCGCAGGTCAGTGATCCATCTGGCAACGACCGCTTCTTGCAGGCGCACATCCTTGACTGCAACCTGCTTCGCAGGGATGACCGGGACCGCCCGCCCTACATCGTCGAGCGCGACGACATAGGGGACAGTGGTCGAGCGGTATCCGATGGCGACCATGCCGGTTACGCAGATGAAAGTGGTTCCCATCGCAATGAACGCGGCGAGACGCCAGTTGTTTTTGCTCTTGATTTGGTCGCCGAACCGTTCATCCCACTCCTGACGGGCGCGAACATAAGGCGTTTGGGGTATGGCTTTTTCTGGCACTGGTTATTCCTCCCTCTCGATTCGCAGTTGCGCCGATGGAGCGTGACCGCTGCCATCGTGCGGTACGTTGACATTGCTTGCGTGCCGCGCCAAGGACTGAAGGTTATTGGCCGACGACGGCGGCGCTGGCGGAGCAGCAGTCTCAGACGGCCCATTGGCTGGAGACGGCGCGGGCGGAGCGGGAGGGGAACTGGGAGTTCCAGCCGCTTCCGCGGCAGGAACCGGAGGCGATGGCGCGCTGGCCGTTTCTGCTGCTGCTTCACCCACTCCTCCGGCGGCGGAGGCAGCGCCCGAGGCGGCCTCCGCGCCAACCTCCGCCCCTCCCATTGCACCTGCTGTTTCCGTTGCCGCCAACGCGCGGCCGGCAACGGCCCCGGCTCCTCCGGTTGCCGCGACCACGGCAACTGTGGCCGCGCCGAGCGCAGCCGCTTTGCCAATCTCCGCACCCATGCCAACCAGGTCCGCCGCACCGGAGCCAAGCGTTCCCGAGGCTATCGACGCCGCCATCTTCGGGATCATCCAGGACGCGAAGGCGAACAGCAGCATCGACATCAAGGTTGGGAAGATTTGAGTGATGGGTTGATCGGCGGTATAGCCGTTCATCGTCGCGATCCAATTGTTCGAGATCGTGTTGAATACGCCCAGCATGAGGTAAATCAGCATCAGGCGGACGCCAGTACTCACGGCAAGAGAAATATACCTTTCAAAATAAGGCGAAGTCCACCGGCTTCCACCGAAGCCAAGGAAGATGTAGCCCGCCGACATCACGATAATGGCTTCGAGCTTCGTGACCACATAGTGAAGCGTGATGATGATGTAAGAGGCAAGGACGATGCAGGCAGCCAGAATCGTCGTGATGGCCCCGCCAGGCTCCGTCAGGAGGTTTGTGGATGAGACTTTGGTAAAGAGATCGGAGACAATCTGAAGCCCCTGGGTCATGATGTCGGATGGATTCTGCGCCACGGAAACACCCGCCGCATTCGCGCCAAGCTGAGCAAAGCTGTTGACGATGGCCGGTATCCAGGTCTGGCCATTGATGAGCACGGCATAGAAGAAGGAGATGACCAGCAGTTTCTTAATCAAACTCAAGAACAGTCCGTTGAAGTCGTGCTCTCGGAGGAGTTGCGGCGCTCCCCAGGCGAAGTCTATTGTGGCCAGAACGTAGAACAGAAAGGAGGCTTCTTGCATGATGGTGGGAATCCATGCGTTCGCCGCCTGCTCGATCTGCTGGAATGTTCCACCCACATCGACAGGAGCCTGAGCATGGGCAGTGGCGGCCGAGGCAAGCGCCATGGCCACCACATAGAGGATTTTTCGTCTTTGAGCCATTGTTACCTCAAAACGCCACACCATCGGATTTCAGTGTGGGCTTTCCAAAGAAGTTGGCGCTCGTATTGACCGCGCACACCTTGCCCTCGTCCGTGGCTGCCCAGTCTGCCGGAGCACTTGCCTGTCTTTGCTTGCAGAGTGGAGTGAGATGTTTGCGAAGATCCTCGTGTTTCAAAGAAATGCCGAAATGCTGCCGGAAGTGGCGTGGTCAACATCGCCACCCCCGGCATTGCGAAAGGCCGCCACGATCGGACTCGGCTCAATGTGCCTGCCAAGATCATCAGGCCGGCACTCACCACAAAAGCGCAGAACATCTTCATCGCACACTCCCTAGAATGAAACGCCGTCGCTGGTTACCTGAGTCTGGCCGAAGAACAAGTCGGAATTTGCCTGCCTTGTTGCCTCCGCCTGTACCAGCGCTCCTTGATAAGACGCTTTGCTTTGCATATCCGCCATCATCAGTTGCCGCAGTTTCATCAATTGCTCAGCCTGGTTCTCTGCAATCTGGTTCCCGACTTCGATAGCCTGCATTCTGCCAACCGCCGATTCGCTTTGGCCTTGCAGCGTTTGCAGCAATGCTTCGTCGCTGTCAAACTGCGAATCCTGCAGGCCGGCAGCTTTCAGTGCACCAAGGGTACTATCGAGGCTTGTCTGGCTCCAGGTCTGATACGACTGCCCGTAATTGGTGGACGATGAGTACCCTGGGAACCGGAGACGGAATGTTCCGTCCAGATTGCCCATCGTGTAAGAGAGCGATTCGCCAGTGTTTACAATTTGGCGCAGGCTGGTGATGTCGGATGACACGGCCCCGAAGAGCTGATCGGTGATCGTGATACCGTGCTTGGCCATGTCCAACAATTGGTTCAACTGGTTTTCAACCATCAGGACTTGCTGTTCGAGTTGTCCGGCAAGTTCGACGTAGTTGAGTATTTGGGTGAACTCGGTTGCAAACAATCCCGGCACTCCTGCATAAGCCGGGACCGGGTTGACGGATTCAGCCGCCATTAGGGCGACTAGGACGATTGCGGTTGCGCTCTTAGCGAGCCAATTCGACTGCATGGTTCATTCCTCCTTCGTAGTAGTCGATCCATCCTTTCTCAACTTTCCTTTCCCTCATCCACTCAGAAATCCAGCCATCGCCGAATTCCGCGGCCAGGGCGTCGATGCGCGCCCGATCCTTTTGTCCGGAGACGCCGAGAAAGGCGAGCGCCACCGGCCCAAGCCGAAACGAGATCATTCGCCGTCCAAGCCGCTGGACGATGTAGTAATCGCGCTTCGGTGTCGCACTCTGTAGCAGTTCAATTTCCCGGCTATTCAAACCGGCGTATTCGTAGAACTGGCGCATTCCTTCGTTTCCGGCTTCCGAGTTCGGCAGGTAAATCTTCGTCGCAGTGCTCTGCAGAATCGCCGACGCGATTGGCGACTCCTTCACGTCCGCCATGCTCTGCGTTGCAAGAAGAACCACTGCGTTCTTCTTGCGCAGCGTCTTGAGCCAGTCCTGAATCTTGTCGCGCCAGGCCGGATGCTTAAGGAAGAGCCAGGCTTCATCGATGGGAACGAGCGTCGGCGAGCCATCGAGCGCCCGCTCCATGCGCCGGAACAGATACAGCAGAACGGCCATGACCGTTGCCTCACCGTAGGAGCCGCTAAGCAGCGTCTCCATCTCGCAAACCACGAATCGCGAGGTGGCCAGGCCATCGTTGCGCGAGTCGAGCAAGCCGCCCAGCGCCCCGTCGATGACATACGGCTGCAAACCTGCCTTGAGCTTTTCATCTTGGAGGTTGGCCTCAAGCTCAGTGAGTGTCCGCCGCTCCCGAGGTGCGCTGGCGAGCTGCTGCAAGGCGCGATGGATGGTGTTCCGTTCCCCGGCCCGATGTCTACTTTCTGCATCCGCAGCACGGTCTCAACCCATTCCTGCCCCCATCCGAACTCCGCTTCGTCGTCAATGTCCCGAAGCGGCTGGAAAGACAGCCCGCCTTCGCCAATGTCGTAGAAGCGCCCGCCAGCGGCCTTGCACAGTCCGTACAGGGAATGCCCCTTGTCGAATGCGAAGACCTGAGCATTGGGATAGCGGAACCACTGAGCTACAAACAGAGCCAGGCTTACGGACTTGCCCGCGCCGGTTGGACCGATAAGAAGGGTGTGCCCAACGTCGTAGTCGTGCAAGTTCAGGCGGTACGGCACACCGCCCTGTGTGGCCGCGTAGAGCAGCGACGGCGAATTCGGCGGCATGAGCGAAGAGGGATTCTTCCTCTCGCCCGCCCACACCGCCGAGATCGGCATCAGGTCAACATAGTTGCGCGTGTGCGCGATGACGCGGCGCACTTGCGCCACGCCGTTCCCCGGCAGTGTGCCGAAGAATGCATCGACTGCATTGATGTCTTCGACCCGAACGCCGAATCCGCGATTGATGAGTACCTTGCGGAATTCGCCGATGATGTTTTCCAGGAACTTCCGGTCCTTGTGTTGGAGCACAATGGAGGAAGACAGATGGCAGAAATGCACGTCGCCCGAAGTTGCTTCCGCCAGCGCGCCGTCCGAGTCCGAGACCATGGTCATGGCGAATTGATTCAGTTGGCCGCCGCCGCTCGACTTGAAGACCTGATCCTTTAAGCCGCGCTGCTGAAACTTCCACTTCTTCCCGATCTTTGCGATGATGCCCTGTGCTTCCGAAGGGTCCATCAGAATCGCGCGCGTGTTCCAGCGGTACTCGCAAGGCACCGTGTCCAGCACCGAGAGAGCGCCCGGATTTGTGGAGCGCGGGAAGGCATCGACCGACAGCGTGCGAACGTGGCGGTCTCCCATCATGGTTTCGGTTCCGCCGCGGAGATCCTCCATCGCTAGAAGATCGTTGAGAAAGACCGGAATCTCCGGCTGCATCACCGGGCCCTTCACGCCCGTCAGGCACCGGCGACGATAAGTGAGCAACTCATCGTCCACGCGCTCGTATCCGTCGCCCAGGTTCGTGACTACGGCCTTTCAGCGTGAAACCGGGAACTGCGCTGCGAAGACATCCTCGAACTGGCGAACCTTCGTTTTGAAGAATCGGAGCGCCTCAGCGCCCGCGTTCGCTCCTTCGCTGTGGTCAGAGTCCGATCCCGACATCATGAAGCCTGTGAGCTTTTCGGACGCAACCAGTGGAGGTAAATACGTCAGGGCCAGAAAGTACTCGTTCTCGAAGTGGCTGCCCTCAAGGGCAAACTGCTCCCGCCGCTCCCTGTCGATCAGGGCAGTGACAGAATCGGGGAATGCGCCTTCCGGGGAATAGCCGCTTGAGAACGAGCGGAATGAATCCACCTGAATCATCCAGCCGCTTCCAAGCCGCAGAATCCGGTTCATGCGCCGCGCAATCGCCGCCATCTCCGCATGAGTGGCGGATTGAAGATCGGGTCCCCGGTACTGCCACGCCGCGAGCAGCGACCCGTCCCGCTGCAACACAACTCCGTCATCGACCAGCCCAAACCACAGGAGCAGGTCCGTCAATCCAGTCGGCTGTTTCCGCGTCTCTCCAAACACGCCCTACCTCCATCCCCGCTTCGGCGTCTTACCGAAAGCAGTGACCCCACTTTTCGCGGGGTAGAAATCTCTGTATTGCAGGTGACGGCTGTAGACCTTCCGCATCATCGGATCGGCCTTGCCGATCCTCGCCAGAACAATGACAATCGTCCAGAAGCCAGCAATCGCCAGCAGAAACGAAATTAAGGTCATGACACTTACAGCCATCATGGCCGCGCCCAAGCCGGCCATGATGACCATCTCCCGGTCGCCACCCAGGAGTTGCTGCGGCCTGCTCAACGAAGTCCGCATGATGGTTTCTTCCAGTTCGTTCATCGCTTTTCTCCAAAACGTGGCTCTCCAATGACAGGTGCTTGAATAGACGGGGATGGCCTAACTTGCTCCCATCCCCGTTTCAGGGATTCTGTGTTGTCACCCTCTAGCAACGAGTGCGAGAGCAGACTGTATGATTGCCTGGTTAGTTGAATAGTCCGGCCGCGAGAAAGAAATCTCCGCGGCCTGCCCGATGAACGAGGACATCACCTGCGCGGCGAAGACGACGCAGCAAACGGCAATGCCGACGTGCAGCAGCCGCTTCATCGTCTCGCTCATCTCGCCTCCGGCAAAGGCCAGCGTCGCTCCGAGCGCTACGATCGCGACAACGGAAATGGCATAGGCGACCGGCCCGGTCAACGATGTAACCAGTGTCGTCAACGGGCCTTCCCATGGCAGGTTGGTTCCGGTTTCGGCTGCAAATGCACAGCATGAACCCGCCGCTAAAGCGCAGCCAAGCATCAGGACCATCTGAGCCGTCCGCTGCCGCGCCAAAAGAAAACTACGCATTTGATTCATCGACCCCTCCGAGTGCCCTCCGGCACAGTTGAGCGAAAGGCATCTGTCTCTGGCAGCCTCCCACGGTTAAAGATCAGCTCTGCCACACCGCTCAGAGCCAGGGACTTTCAAACTTGCGTCATGAGGTAGCGCCCACCTTCATACCCGGTGACAACAGCCACCTCTTGAACCTTCCGGCCCGCAACGGGATCGTTGACTACCGAGATCACGAGATCGACGGCGCTTCCGATCATGCGCTGCTGCGGGGCGTCCGTCGCCTCCCGAACCAAAGCCTCAAGCCGGTCAAGCGCCTCCATTGCGCTATTTGCGTGGAGCGTCGAAACACCGCCCGGATGCCCGGTATTCCAACTCTTGAGCAACGGCAGCGCAGCGGCGCCATCGCGGACTTCGCCGACTACGATTCGGTCCGGCTTCAGGCGCAGCGCCACTTTGAGGCACTTCAACTGGTCGAACCCCGTCGTCGCCAACATGCTCAGGCTGTTTGCGGAGTCGAGAAGAAGTTCCTGCGTGTCTTCGATCACCAGCACGCGGTCACCGGGCGTGAGCGCGCCGATCTCTTCGAGAATGGCGTTGGCAATCGTCGTCTTGCCGGCGCCAGTGCCGCCGACGATCAGGATGTTCTTGCGGGCAATAATCGCCTGCTGAATGACCTCAAGGTGATCGAGATACTTTACCGAGTCAATGAAGTCTTCTTGCTGTGAGCGCCGGTTGCGCGGATCATCCTTGGTCGTGAGAATGCCTTGCCGCTGGAGATCTTTGAGGCTTCGCTTCTTGTCCGACTTGACGCGAATTGCAAACGACGGCGACGGCACGACCGGCTCGATCAACCCGGCAAAGCGGTACTTCCAGATGGGGAGCTGCGTCTCCAGGACTGGCCGCATCTCCGTCACCGTCGTCTTTTGCATGGAGGCAATCGTCATCATTGCCCCGCGCGCCTGGCGGCTGGACAGCTCCCCAACCTGCTCAAAGAGCGACCCGGTCCGCTTCACCCAGATGCGGGAATCCCCGTTGACGAGGATGTCTTCGAGGCCGCTGGACCTGTCGAGCAGGCCGACAATCACCGGCCCCAGCTCATCGCGCAGCTTCTCTTTGAGCCGCTCCTGCTTTTCATCCGAGTGCGAGTCCTGGTTCATCGACTCCTCAAATCCAACCTCAATTCGGCCTTGCCTTCGCCAGTATAGCGATGTACATTCCAATAGACGCATCGTAACACCATTCAGGGGGAGTTTGGCAAATCAAATTCTCGGTTGGGGGAATTGCGGCATGGACAGAACCCTGGTTGCGGTCCAAAAAACGCTTGCCGCGCTTGACGCGCCGGCCTACGACATCGGCATCCTGAGCGACCGGGGAATGCTCCCCGGCCTATCCGATCTGCCCGCGGAGGGCGTCCTCTCCAAGCTTGCGCTCCTCAAGGCCCACAATGCGCGCGGGGCGAGCATCTACGTCCGGCCAGCGGGCGAACACCGCTACACCGTCCTCGACGACCTGAATTCTGATTCTGTTGTCCGGCTCGCCGCCGATGGCTACGAGCCATGCGCCGTGGTTGAAACCAGTCTCGGCAACTTCCAAGCCTTGCTGAAACACGATGATGTGTACCCGGCGCCTCTTTCCACCTTCATTGCCCAGGCCCTCGCAAAGCGGTACGGCGCAGACCCCAGCGCGGCGGACTGGCGGCGCTTCGGCCGTCTCCCCGGCTTCACCAACTGCAAGCCCAAGTACCGCAAGAGCAACGGCCTGTATCCCTACGTCCTGCTGCGAAGCGCAACAGGAGAGCAGTACCAGCAGGCCGCCTACCTACGGTTGGAAATGACGAAACTCCACCAACTCCAGGAACAAGAGCGGGAGGCGCGCTACGCGCAAAATCCCCCCGACCCATTTCCCGCCATAGGAAGGCCTTCTCACTCATGGCTCTCTCTTGAGCGATTCCGCAACGCGCCCAAGTTCCACTTGCGCCCCGCCGCCGCCGACCTCGCCTTTTGCGTCGCCGCATTGTCGCTGCGGATGCCGGAGGATGCGATTGCCACTACCCTCGACAACCAGTACCTTTCCCGCGACCCAAACCCCTCCAGGAAGGCTGCCTGCATCAAGCGCACCATGGCGAAAGCGAGATTATGGGCACATCGCTAGGCTCATTCCGGTTGCCGGAGCCCGTACTTGTCCTCCAGCTCTGCCCGGAGCTTGTGTCTTCTCTGGTCCGGCCCCTTCCCGCTGCGTTGAAACCTCTGCAATCCCGACGGCTGAGTGCGAGGAGTTTGAACCCACCGCTCCAATTCAGTTTGCCTCTCTGTTTGCGTTCAGCGTGCCGCGCTCAAAGCACCCACGCCCTGCGGACACTCACGACGCTCAGCGCCATCATCCGCGTCGAATCCGGTGGCAACCCGAATGCCATGCAGATCGACTTTCCCAGGGCGCTCCTCAAGCAATGGCATCTACCGGAGGGTACATTGCGGCTCAAGCGTCAGCCCGCCACCCAACGCGAGGCGTTGGAGTGGCTCGACTACTTCGAGCGCCACGGCATCTTTGTTGACTTGGGCCTAATGCAGGTCAGCACAGCGGAGGCGCAGCGCCGTGGGTTCCCTGTCGAGTCGCTATTAGACCCATGCTTCAATCTCCGCGCCGGATGGCAGATTCTCGACAGTGCTTACCAGCTTGAGATCAAAACCTACGGACCAGGCCAGGAGGCGCTCCAGCACGCCATCTCTCGCGACAACACCGGCGACACACAGCGCGGCATTGATAACGGCTATCTGGCGCGGGTCATTGCGGCGCTCCGCCAATTGCCCGCGACAGGCTCACCCGCGAGAGGAGAGAACCGAAGATGATTGACGCAACCGACTTCACAATACCCGGCACCGGCGTACTCAGAAACAAGCTCGGCATCACGGACCCGGCCGTTCTTTCGAGAGCGGCGACGGATGCTACGGCTTTTCGTCTTGCCGAGCTTCATGCTTCGCCCGTTCGCGGCGGCTTTGACTCCACGCACCTACAGGCCATTCACCACCATATCTATCAAGACCTCTACGACTGGGCCGGTGAACTGCGTCCAATCGACGCCGGCAACGTGCCTGCATCTCAAGTGGAGAAATCCATCAACAGCGTCTTGGACCGCTTGAGCCGCGAAAACCACCTGAAAGGCTTGAGCGGCGAAGAATGGGCGCGCACCGCCTCAGCCTACATCTACGAACTCGGAACGATACAGCCGTTCCTCGCGGGAAACCAAATCGCTCTCCAGGAGTTTGCCGTCGAGCTGGCGCGCAAGAACAACTTGAGCCTGCAATGGGACACGACCCCCGACATCGACTCCGACTCGATTGCGCTCCTCAGCCAGGCCGAGCAATCCGCCAATTTGCGGCGCCTCATCATGCTGGCGATGAATACTGACCCCGTCGCGCAGCTTTCCAGCGCCGATTATCTCATGGAGCAGGGAGTGGAAAGATTTTTGCCAATCGGCAGTTCGCGCTTTTGAACATTGCCATGGACGCACCGAAAAGAGAGATGATTTACACCGCAATGTGCGTTTCAAATAGTGAGACAAGAGAACCGTCAAGCGTTTTGGTAACCATGAGTCGATCATTTCTTGTCGCGAAAGAAACCAGTGCGTCACGAAAAAACGTAATATGTCTGAATCGTTTGTGATCTTGTTTCGTCAAAACAAAACCTCGGCTGTGTTGGAAATGCGAGGGTTGAGGAGGTAACACACGGTGATTACCATTTTGTGCTTTTCCCCTCGTTGGATTATTGAACTTGCGTTTCGCGATGTTGATCGTAATGTACCGAAAGCAAGGGAAACTTTCGCTTTCTAGACCTATGACCGCGACGGGGAATCTCTCTTACCCGTTGCCCGAAACGAACAATCTCGCCGATAGGAAGGAAGGTACGCGCGGTTGTCAGGGGAGAGACTTTGCATGAGCGTTATTCTTGAGAACAAATCCCAGACCATCTTTGTCTCCGCTTCGTCCGTGAACGAGAACGGCAAGAAGCGCAAGATTGTTATTGAGAGCCGTCCCGAGTTCGCCATCGTCAGACTCGCCGGGGCAAGAGGAGAATTCCCCATTGCCTGGAAAATGATCTATGAGGCCGCGATGCGGCACCACGCAGAAAACCTGCGTTTGGAAGCCGCGGCCGAGAAGGCGCACAAAGCCCAAAAGAAGAAACCCACCGACTGACCTGTCGGGGGGGGGACTCAAACCAGCATTCAGAATCAAGATGAGATTGCCTTCACACTTTCATTTATGCGACAGTAGTGACATGTACATTGCATAACACGCACCGGGAAGCTGGGGCGCTCCTTGCAGAACCCATTTTGACTCAACTTCGTATCGAGGATGCTTCGTATGCAACTTCCGACAAACAGCCCTTTTGATTGCCGCGAGAGATTTTGGCGCGCAAGAAGCGAGGACATAGCTGTAATTGACGCACAGAGGAAGGAGAAAAATGACCTTGAGCCAAGAACCGTTTGTATCCGCAGATGAAGCTGCCAAGTTTCTCGGCATCAAGCGCCGATTCCTGCTCTCACTGGCGCGCCAGGGCATCGTCGGCGCGTATTCGCTCGGCACGGGTAGTATCCGCAGAATTTGGGTATTTCGTCTCACAGAACTTGCCGACTCAATCGACTCGAAGCGGTATCATTTGATCCATGGCAGTCCCCGCTGAGAGGAGCTTTTATGGCTTATCAGCGTGGATCATTGAAGAAAGTGCCGCGCAAGGAAGGAGACACCTGGGTGCTCCGGTACAGGGTAGCTACGGCAGACGGGAGGCGGGTTGAAAACACGCTGCCTATCGGCCTCGTCGGGGATTTCCCGAGCGAGAAAGCCGCATGGCGTGAGGTTGACACGCATGGCCTGCTCGTCCGCATCAACAGCGGCGCCCCTGTCCCCGGCCGCATCCACTTTGCACCCCTTGCCGAGCACTACCTGCGGGCGGACTTCGGCCAGGACGCAGTGCGTCCGAAAACCGAAGGAACGACTGCGAACACTCAACAGATTGTCCGACAGCACCTCATCCCCCGCTGGGGGAATGAGATTGCAGAGGACATCAAGCCGCTCGACCTTCAGCGCTGGCTGAAGTCGCTGCACTCAGACAAGGAGCTTGCCTGGACGACGGTTTCCAAGATTCGCGGCGTCATGCTGCGCATCTACAAAGTCGGAATCCTGCACGAACTGGTCTCCAAGAATCCAGCGCAGCCCGTCGAGACTCGCAGCACAACAAACTACCGGGCAATTGTCATCACACCGCAGCAAACCCGGTCGATTCTGCGCACATTGTCCAGTCCGCTCCACCGCATTCTGGTGTTCACCTGTGCCGCAACCGCTCTTCGTTCCTCAGAGTTGCTCGCGCTGCGGTGGGCAGATATCCGGTATGAGGATGAGCGGATACGGGTATCCAAACGCTGGTCAAGGGGAAAAGATGGGGCAACCAAGACGGCAAGTTCAGACGGCTTTGTGCCGCTGCATCCTCGTCTGGGGCGTCATCTGAAAGCCTGGCGCTCCCGGACGCCAGACGGAAAGGACACGGATTTTGTGTTTCCTTCCTTCAAGGCAAATGGGAGGGTTCCTCTTTCGCCTGCTGTGTTTGTGACGGATCACCTGCGTAAGGCTGCCGTTGGGGCCGGGGTGCAGGTTTCCAAAGGGCATCGGTTTGGGTTGCATAATCTCCGCCATTCGCTTTCCAATTGGATGGTGAACACGGCGAAGGTCGAGCCGAAAACGGTGCAGGGAATTCTGCGGCATAGCCGGATTCAGACGACGCTGGACCTTTACACGCAGCAGGACTCGAACCAGACACTAGCGGCTCAAGGCCAGTTTCTTGAGGCATTGCGGACGCACACTTCAATGGTGCAGTAGCTGTGGGCTGGAATGTGGGTTGTGTTTTTCGGCTGTTAAGGCCGTAAATTATAGATTCTATGGTGGGCGCTGCAGGATTCGAACCTGCGACTTCCACCGTGTGAAGGTGGCACTCTACCGCTGAGTTAAGCGCCCCAGAAAGGCCGGCAAAGCCATGCGTCAGCGGGGCATCCCGTAGGGTAGAGTAACACCAGCGGAGCTTTGCGGCCAATCCCTTTGGTGGCTACCGGGGCCCCCGCGGACAGGTCTTGGTCCGTGGGGTGGAAGCCGCGGCGCCCGCACTATCGCAGATGCGCTGGATAGCCAGATCGATCCGCCATGCAGCCGGTTTCCCCACCGACGGGGAGGCCGTTTTGCGTCCAAGCCCTGGCCTCGGCGGAGCGAGACTGGCCGGCGCCGGCCTTGGCGGGCCGGGCACGGCGCCGGCCATGGCGCGGTCCACCGGATCCCAGACAGGGCCGCGCCCGAACCCGTCCGACAGCCATGATTCCAGCCTGGAAACGGACGATCCGGCGCAACCTTCCGGCGCGGATGGGGTTCCAGAAGACATGGCGACCATGGTCCTGGACAACTCGGCCCTTGGTGCGAGTGCGGGCCTGGCTTCACGGCCGGACGCGCGGCCTGACCCGGCATCGACTCCGCGGGAGGGAGTGGACCCCGCCAGCGACGCCGCCATCATGCTGCGCGTGGCCGCGGGGGACGAATCCAGCTTCAACTACCTGGTGGAGAAGTTTCACCGGCCGATCATTCATTTTCTCTTCCGCATGGTCCGCAACCAGGCCATTGCCGAAGAACTGGCGCAGGAGGTGTTTCTGCGCGTTTACCGCTCGCGCGAGAGCTACCGTGCCGAGGCCAGGTTTACCACCTGGCTCTACCGGATCGCGACCAACCTGGCGGTGAACTACGCGCGCGATAGCCGCCACGAGCGGGCCGCGCAAAGCCTCTATCTGGATGCTCCGGACGAGGAAACGGGCTCGACGCCGGACGTGGCGGACGACGAGCCGTCGGTGGAGCAACGCATGCTGCGCGAGGAGCGCATGGCGGCCATTCGCACCCACGTGATGGCCCTGCCCGAACGGCAGAGAATGGCCGTGCTGATGCACAAGTACCAGGGTATGGACTACCGGCAGATCGGGGAGGTGCTCAATCTGAGCGAGTCGGCAACCAAGTCGCTGCTCTTCCGCGCCTACCAGACGCTGCGGGACCGGTTGAAGGATTTTGTGTGAGTGAAAAGAAGCCGGAATACACCGGCGGGAATGGGGTGGGATCGATGATTGAGATGGAAAAGCACGCGATGAAGAACACGTGCACCGCGATGGAATCGAAGCTGGCGGACCTGCTGCTCGATCCCGGCGCGGCGTCTTCCCGGGTTCAGGCTCATGTTGCGGGCTGCGCTTTCTGCCGCCGGGAACTGGCGAACCTGCGCGCAACCATGGCGCTGCTGGATACCTGGGAGGGTCCGCAGCCGAGCCCCTATTTCCTAACCCGGCTCGATGCGCAAATGCGGGAAGAGCGCGCGGCCGCTCCGGCAAACTGGCTCACGCACCTGATCGACCGCCTTCGCGCGCGCGCTGCCTATGGTCCGTCGATGCACGTCCGCCCACTGGCGGCCATGGCGCTGAGCGTTGTTCTTTTGCTCGGCGGCGGAGCTTATCTGGGGGTCATCAACGACTGGGACCAGAGCGCCGCGTCGCCGGGGCAGGCCGTGGTTCACGACCTGCAAACGCTCGACAACAACGCCCAACTTCTCGACCAGTTGGAGGCGCTCTCGAACAACAACGACAACGGGGATTGACACTCGAATCCGGTGCAGCAGGGCTGAATACACGATGACCGGGAGACACAACGCGGGAGGCATGAGAAGCGCGGCTTTGGCTGCGGCGATCGCCGTTCTGTGCGTGCCCGCGGTGTGGGCGCGCGGCCAGCGCTCCAACGCGCCCGCCGCTCATTCCGCTCCCGCGCATGCTTCCGCGCCACGCTCTCAGCCCGCTCAGCCGAACAGGCCCGCGAATCAGGGCCGGAACGCCCAGGAACCCCAGGGCCGCCCGCAAGTATATGCGGCGCCTCGTCCTCCCGCCACCGGTTATCCCGCCTCGGGTGTTCGTCCACCGTATCCGGGCGCGGCTTATCCGGGACCGGCCTTCCGGGGTCAAGGCTATTCCCGCCCCGCTGTTCCGGGGTATGCGCCTCCGGGGCATTTGGGCGACTGGCTCAACCAGCACCGCAATCTTCCCGTCCAGGAGCAGGAGCGCATCCTGCGCAACGACCCCAGCTTCCGGCGCTTGAACCCCGCAGACCAGCAGCGCCTGGCGCAGCAGCTCCACCAGGTGAACCAGTTGTCCGAGGAGCAGCGCCAACGGCGCCTGGCCCGCGCCGAGGCTCTGGAGCACATGTCGCCCCAGGACCGCATGGCGGTGAATCTTGCCGGACGCCGCTGGGCCGCCCTGCCGGCGGAGCGCCAGGCGCTGATGAAGACTGCTTTCCGCGACCTGCGCGCGGTTCCTCTCGACCAGCGCCAGACGGTGCTCAACTCCGCCCGCTACCAGGGCGTCTTCAGCCCCAATGAGCGCGGCATCCTCACCGACATGCTGCGCGCCGAGCCCTTCGAGCCGGCGCGGCCCTGAGGGGTTGCTTGCGGAATTTCCGGCGGTGATTCGTTTTGAGCGGGCTCATCCGCGGGAGCCAAAGCCCTGCCCACGTAGCAATCGCTATCGGCACAAGCCGAGTTATACCCCGTCGCGCCTGCAGTTTGTTACGCCGGTACTCTGCAAACCGGTCCGATACCGAACTTTCATTGCCCTTTCATCGGCGCAAGATTTATAGTCTCTTGAAAACGCTTCGCTCTCTGAGTTCCTCATCTCAACAGAGCAGCAAGGACCCTCGAATTGCCGGATGCATTTCCTGCCGTCGCTTCTTCGACGCGAAGAGTGTCCTTGCGGGCTATGAGGAAAACCAGGGAGGATGTGCCCCGAAGGCGCTGCAGCAAAGTCGACGCGACCATAAGGGAGCGGCGAGACTGAACGACGCTAAACCGGACATAGCATCCCCGATTTTGCCGTAATTCCACGATTTCAAAGAGGTCAAATTGAAGAGATTCTCGCTCCAGTTGCTCGTAGTGGCCGCGGCCCTCGCCATCGTACCGGCGACAAAGGCCGATACCTTCTATTTCACTTACTCTGCCCCCGGCGGCGTATCCGGCTCGGGTTCGCTCTCCGGCACTTTCGAAGGCATCATTAACGGCAACCAGGCATGGCTGCTATCGAGCGGTACCGGCGCCTTTAACGATGGCACGAACAGCGGCCCAATCGCGCTGGTCCCAAACCCCAACGGTCCTCTGGGTACGTCGCTCTCCCCCTCGTCGTACTTCACATATAACGATTTGCTCTATCCGTATGCAGGCCCAGGCAATTATCTGGATTCCCTGGGCCTGCTCTTCAGCTTCACCGGTCTCGAACTTAATCTGTACGACTTCTTCGGGGACGGATGGTATGAAGACAACGGAAACAGCGGAGATGGAACCCTCTCTGTGTCGCTAGTACCCGAACCGGGGTCCTGGTTGTTGCTGGCCGCCGGGTTGCTCGTCCTGGCAGTCGTCCGGATTCGGAGAACCAGGTTGTCCGAACCGGTCTGGAAACCGTAGGCCAGCTCGAATCTTTGGCCGGCGCCTTCCCCCTCGAACGCGCCGGCGATCTGTAATCACTTGGGCGGTGTATGCTTTTCTGCATTGCTGGAAGGCCGGTTGGCGCGGGTGTGCGCGCCGACCCGCGCTCACCGTCTTTTCCGATCACTCAGTTCAGCAACTCCCCCGGAGGTTTCCATGTCTTCTCACAAGTCTCTCGGAGTGCTTGTCTCCGCGCTATTGCTGGGAACGCCGGCCCTGGCCGCGCCCACAGCCACCGTTGTCTCCGCCTGCGTCAATAACTCGACCGGCGCGGTTCGCATCGTCCTCTCAACCTCTCTCTGCGTCGCGGGCCAGGAAACCGGAACGACCTGGGCGCTGGTGGGTCCAACCGGACCCCCAGGTCCCGCAGGACCCGCTGGAACAGCCGGGCCGCCCGGAACGCCGGGAACACCTGGGGCCCAGGGACCGGCAGGACCTGCCGGAACACCTGGATCGACTGGACCCGCCGGACCGGCTGGACCCATAGGACCGGCTGGACCAACAGGCCTCACCGGAGCAACTGGTGGGACCGGACCGGCTGGACCCATCGGACCCGCTGGACCAACCGGCCTCACCGGAGCAACGGGAGCTGCTGGACCCACGGGGCCCGCCGGACCAATTGGCCTCACTGGCGCAACCGGACCCACCGGCGCAACTGGTGCGGCCGGACCGGCTGGACCAACGGGCCTTACCGGGGCAACCGGCGCAACCGGACCGGCAGGGCCTATAGGGCCCGCTGGGCCTACCGGCCTTACTGGCGCAACCGGGGCAACCGGAGCGACCGGACCTGCCGGGCCAACCGGCCTTACCGGCGCGACCGGCCCTGCTGGACCAACTGGCCTCACCGGTGCGACCGGCGCCACTGGGCCGCAAGGACCCATCGGCTTAACTGGGGCTACCGGCCCTGCAGGACCAACCGGAGCTACCGGAGCGACTGGAGCAACCGGACCTGCCGGACCCACCGGTGCGACTGGCGCAAAGGGCGACACGGGACCCGCCGGACCGACCGGCCCCACTGGCGCGACCGGCGCAACTGGCCCGCAAGGCCCTGCGGGCGGCGACGGCACTGGCGCCGCTCCCACTGGAATTCCCTTGACCATTGGAGGAAACAGCGGATCGGCCATCTGGAATCGCCCTGGCGGTATCGAGCAGCAGGCCGCCTTGACCGCTTTGGCCACGGTGGTTGTGCCGGCTGCATGCACGCCGAGCATGAAAATCTGGTCGTATTCCGGCAACTCGACAACCTGGGAGATTTTTGAAGTAACTCCCGGCACGGGTTCCGATGTCTGGGACGCTGGGAGCGGGATTTTGCAGTGCACAACGGCAAGCGCGGCGGGCTCTACCTGCACCGCGACCGGAGGTTCCACTGTAAGCGCCGGGACAATCTTGGTCCTTTCAACCGAAGGCGAAACAGCCCCTGGCGGAGGCGGATTCTTGCAGGCATTCTCCTGCCAGTAATTCCTTTTTACGGCGCGCAAGCGCAACCCTGGCGGGGAGGGAATCATCCTCCCCGTCCCATCCACCCGAACGTGAGAACCTCCGGCAACCGCGCGGCGAAGCTCGTTAGCTTTGGCGCTCTTTCGGCGGACGGTTCCGCGCTACCAGGTCTATGAGGAGAACGTTCCGATCTCCCCATCAAAAACTCACCCTTGTTTCCGGAGGTTTCCATGTCTTCTCTCAAGTCTGCCGCGGCGCTCGCCGCTGCCCTTCTGCTGGTAGCGTCGGCCATGGCCGCGCCCACTGCCACTGTCGTCTCCGCCTGTGTCAATAACTCGACCGGCGCGGTTCGCATCGTCCTCTCAACCTCTCTCTGCGTTGCGGGCCAGGAAACCGGAATCACCTGGGCGCTGGTCGGCCCGGTCGGGCCTCAGGGTCCCGCCGGAGCCACCGGTCCGCAAGGCCCGTCTGGACCCGCTGGAGCGCCTGGCGCACAAGGTCCCGCCGGAACGCCGGGAGCAACCGGCCCCGCTGGTGCGCCTGGCGCTCAAGGACCTGCCGGAACCCCTGGCACGCCCGGAGCAACGGGACCTGCCGGCCCAACAGGCCCCCCCGGAGCACCCGGTACACCCGGAGCAACCGGACCTGCCGGTCCCGCAGGCGCTGCTTCCACCGTTGCCGGACCTGCTGGACCTGCCGGCTCCACCGGCCCTGCCGGCCCCACCGGCCCACAGGGTCCCGCCGGCCCCGCCGGCCCGGCAGGCTCCGGGACGTTTTTCTCGGCGCAGATTCTGGTCACTCCGGCCATCCTCGCCTATAGCAGTTCGGATTTGGGATTCCCCGGTATCGTGGCCAGCCCGTCGTTTAGCGGCGATCCCACATTCGGGCAAACGCTCCCGCAGTTCTACCTATGGTCCTCTATGCTTATGCCTGCGGCATGCACGTTCGACTCGCTGACGGTAAACGCGAGTAGTCTTACTTATCAAATTGTGAATTTCGGGGATTCTCTTACGGTCACGCTGATGGCACAGACCCCGACGGTGACTATCACCGGCCCCTCGGTCACACTAAACCAGCTTTTCGCCATCTTCACCGGCACCGCGACCGGTAGCATGGCGGTACCGGCCGGCTCCTACGTCTGGCTGCAGATCACCGGCTCGGCGCTGGGGGATTTCCCGGCCGCGCCCGCGTCAGGGTACCAAAGCGTGATCGGCGTGACCACCCATTGCAAATAGCAGAACCGGGCCCAGCCGGATCGGCATCCTGCTCAAGAAGCCGGCGCCATGCGAGGGACTCGCGTGGCGCCGTGCCCGTCCTTGCGCCCCACCGTCGTCCCCCGACACACAGAGTGGGTACCCCGCAAGTCTTTGTCCGTGGGGCGGTGGGGTGCAGGGGTGGGAGACCATGTCCCGTAGTCCTCCCCGGATCGATCTTCTCGCGTAAACTGCCGCCATGGCGCTCGCCTTCACCACCTCGCATGTCGAAGATTCCCTGTCCCTCTTCCGCTACAACAAGAAGCTCGCCGAGCGCGCCATGGAGCAGGTCTCCGATGCCCAGCTCTTCGCCACTCTCGACGAGGAGGCGAACTCCATCGCCATCGTCGTCAAGCACATGGCCGGCAACATGCGCTCCCGCTGGTCCGATTTCCTGACCACAGACGGCGAGAAGCCGGACCGCGACCGCGATTCGGAATTCGTCGATCCGCCGCACACCCGCGAGGCGCTCATGGCGCTTTGGGAGGATGGCTGGGCGCGCCTCTTTGCGGCCCTCGATCCGCTCACCGAGGCCGATCTCGGCCGCACCGTCACCATCCGCGGCGAGGCCCACTCGGTCATGCAGGCCGTCAATCGCGGGGTTGGCCACTGCGCCTATCACGTCGGCCAGATCGTCTTGCTTGCCAAGCACCTCGCGCACGAGCATTGGCAGTCGCTCAGCGTGCCGCGCAACCGCTCCGCCGAGTTCAATCGCCGAGTCGCTGCCGGCGAAGCCAGCCAACGGTAAGCGAATTCCCCTAAGCTACAATCGAAGTTGGGCCTGCGCCCATCTTTTTTTGTGCGCAAAGCGCGAAAGCAAGGAGCTTTATCCTATGGCGATTCCCGCCACCCAATTGCGTCCCGGCATGATCATCAAGCACAACGACCAGTTGCACCTGGTCTTCAAGGTCGAGCACCGCACCCCCGGCAACCTGCGCGCCTTTATCCAGGCCAAACTGCGCAACATCCGCACCGGCGCCATGTTCGAGCACCGCTTCCGCTCCGCCGACGCCATCGAGAAGGTGGTCGTGGACGAAGTCTCCATGGACTTCCTCTACGCCGACGGCGACGACTACTACTTCATGAACCCCGTGGACTATGAGCAGACAGTCCTCAAGGGCGCCACATTGGGCGACGCCGTCGAATACCTCGCGCCCAACTTGCAGATCAAGGTCAGCTACCATGACGGCCAGGCCGTCGGCATCGAGCTGCCCTCCGCAGTCGAGCTCACCGTCGTCGAGACCGAGCCGGGCCTGAAATCGGCGACAGCCTCCAGCGTCACCAAGCCCGCCAAGACCGAAACCGGCCTCGTCGTCCAGGTCCCCGCCTTCATCAACGAAGGCGAAAAGATCCGCGTCGACACCAGCGAGGGCGCCTACCTCAGCCGGGCGTAAGAGGATGAATAATGAACCGAGCGGGTTTTCAGCAGCTTGCGGAGTTGAGGCTCAAGGAAGCGCGGGCCCTGCTTGATGCTGGATTTCCAGATGGCGCATACTATCTGGCAGGGTATGCGGTTGAGTGTGCGCTGAAGGCTTGCATTGCCAAGAAAACCCAGCTTCACGACTTTCCCGACAAGAAGCTGGCCAACGACAGCCACACACACAATCTCAAGGAGCTATTGAGATTGGCGGAGTTGAATACTGAATTGGATACGGTGATCGCGGCAGACACCGGCATGGCATCGGCTCTGGACAAAATTCAGGATTGGTCGGAGACCAGCCGATACCAGAGGAAGGCAACTCAGGATGCCGCGAGTTTACTCAAGGCGGTTGAAGATCAACTTGGAGGACTGCTTCCGTGGATACGTCTGCATTGGTAAGCTTCGACATTGAAAACGGGGACAGAGTGATCAAGGCGCTTGCTGACGACGGGAAGGATCCCGATGTGGCGCTTTGGGCCAAGCTTCCGGATTACGAAGATTGGAGGTTGGTGATTGCTTCGAACCGCCTGGACCAATCGTCTCCGCTTTCAGGCTACGAAGCAATCAATGCGGCGATGCAGAAGGCCGGAATCTCCTACCGGCAACGCCCTACAATTTCTTGGCGACCAATGGATAAGCCCTTCATTCAGGCGCTCCGCAACGTCTTTGCATCGGCGGCTAATACCTACGGGATGCGACTCGGAGGCCAGGTGTTCGGCGACCAATACTTGGAAGATGCCTTCGTCTATCGCATACATTGAGGTGGGTCGAGAAGTGTGCGCGGACTACTCCCGTGGGTACGCCAACACTGGTAACTTTCGGTATCCGGCATTTGTGCGTGCCGGCAACAAAGGGGCGGATGGAGGCGCATGAAATGCCTCTTCCGGCCCGTTGTTGTTGCCGGCCGTTGGGTTCTTTCCGAACCCAGCCCTCGCTACCAGTGGTTGATCGGCACTGGGGCTGGGCATCCCCCGGTGGTAATGATGCCCAGGCTTGTGGAGTGGCGGCTGTTGCCCTCGGTCTCGACGTAACCGGCGCTGGTCGTGCATTCGATTCCGGTCGCATTGAGGTAGAAGTTGTTGTTGGAGATGCGGATGCCGCCGCTCGGCGCCTGGATGGCGACCGCATTGTTCAAGAGCGTGCTGCTATCCACGCTGACAAAGCCGACGCCCGAGTAGATGCCCGCGCTTGTGGCTCCGGAGATGGTGGTTCTTTCCAACACGGCGTTGAAGGTGTTCGCGCCGGTAGCGGCCGAGCTGGCGACATTCACGCCGTAGGCGCCGCCAACAATGCTGGAGTCGTTCATGGTCAGGGTGCCGAAGCTGCCCAGAACCTCGACTCCATAGGTGCTGGCGCCGGATATGGATACATGGTCCAGAATCGTATTTCCGCCACCCTCGTTCAGATAGACCCCGGCAGCGCCGCCGACGATGGCGGTGTTCCTCACAACGAGCGAGGAGTTGGCGCTCACGTTGGCGATGCCGTAATTGGTGAACCCGGCGATGACGCAGTTTTCAACGACCAGATTCGCGTTTCCTATCGAGGAAAAATTGATGCCTTCCACCGCGTTGGTCCCACCGAAATAAGGGGGGGTTCCATTGATCGAAAGGCCCCGCAAAACAACCTGGGCATCGATAGCATTGACGGTAATGACCTGGGCGGCGTTGGAAGTGATGCTGCCAATCCCTTTGCCGTCGATGGTGATCGACCCTCCGATAACCAGCGGGGTCCCGCCGCCAAAGTCGCCGGGGGTCAAAGCATCGATCTCTCCGCCGGGTATCGTGACGCTGGCTGCGTATTGAAAGGTCGCGCAGGGACTGGTTTGCCAGCAATAGCCGGTGTCGGTGCCTGTCGCGGAGACAAACGTCACCGGATTCCAGGGGGGTGGAGGACCAAGAACAACTGCATGCGCCGGAACCGCGAATGCAGTCAGGGCAAAAAGCATGCAGCACCATGGGTGCGGGAACCTCAGCTTGCTCATCGTGATCTCCTTGGGGGTTGGGGGCGGTTCATGCCTGGACCGGTTCGCAGTTCTTCTATCTCCAGCTCTGAGCCGCCGGATGAATTCCCCGAGATTCTATAGGAAAGAAATGCCCTTATGGAAATACTTTCCCCGCGAGCCCAAAAGCCACTCCAACTCAATGTGCTCTGTCATGGCCGCTAAATTCACAGCCGGCCCGGCGTCTCAGGCGCCGTCGTTCATCGCCGCGCACCAAACCTCCCGCGTAGAATTCAAGTCGTACCGGATTCCACGCCAAGGAGGCCTTCCCTATGCCCGTCCCAACCCAGATTGCCTACGCCGCCTACAACTATCAACTGAACGCCGGCCTGCTCAAAAAGAGCTTCGACGGTCTAACCCCCGAGGAGTGGCTGCGCCGCCCCAGCGAATCCTCCAACCATCTCCTGTGGATTGTGGGCCACGTCGTCTGGGCGCGCGGCGCCCTGCTCGGCTTCCTGGGATCGCCCTGGTCCACCCCCTGGCTGCCGCTCTTCGCCCGCGGCGCAAAGCTCGATCCATCGGCCGCATACCCCACCCCGCAACAGGCCGCGCTCGCCCTGGAAGACGTCTCCGCCCGGCTCACCGCGGCCTTGGAAGCAGCCACCGAAGAATCGCTCTCCCAGCCCTCGCCGGAGAGAATCCCCAGCGCCGACGGCAAGATCGCCGGCCTGGTCGACTTCCTCTCCTTTCACGACTCCTATCACGTGGGTCAGGCCGCCTACCTGCGCTGCTGGCTGGGACACGACGGCGTGGCGGGATAGCACCGGGTTTTCAGCTATATGTAGGTACCACACAGGCTGCGGGAAAACTCGATTCGCTGAAGGGTACGGGCTTTAGCACGTACATAAGCGCAACAAGACAACCGCCGGGCTTTAGCCCCCGAGGGATGTCTTGCGAGAGATTCGCGCGCAATTCCCATTTTTCCGCAACCTGTGTGCTCTAATGACGATCTGCCGTGCAGCCGTCATCCCCTCGGAGCAGCGAGCGCCGAGACCCCGGAAAACGCTCGCCATGCCGACTTTAAGACATTCCAGGAGTAATCGTGTTGTCAGTGAGCGCCTCGGCGATTCTCCATCAACGGTTGGAGAGCTTCGATTTGTTTTTTCTCTTTTAGTGTGGTCTATGTTGGCTCGGCAGATCGCCAATCGCCAATTTTGTGGGCTTAGCAGTCGGCTTAGAGGCGGAAAAGCTTGCGGGCGTTGGCGTGAGCAATCTTGGCGCGGTCAGCGTCGCTGATGGCGCAGTGGTCGAGCCAGGTTTGAGCTTCAACGACGTCCTCGTAGGGATAGTCGACGGAATACATCACGCGGTCCGCACCAATTTCGAGAATGACATCGGTAAGGGACTGGGTGCGGAAATTGCCGCTGGTAGTGATGTAGAAATTTTCGCGCAGATAGAAGCCGAGCTTGCGCTGCGCCTTGAGCGCGAGGCCGCTGCGGCGTATGCGATTGTCGATGCGCCAGATGCCATGGGGAATGGCTTCGCCCAAATGGCCGAGGATGATTTTCAGTTTTGGGTATTCGTCGAAGAGGCCGCTGCCCATCAGACGAAGCGCGTGGATGGAAGTTTCGACGGCGAATCCCCAGGGCGAGCCGGCGAGCCATGCATGCCCTTCGTAGGCCTGTTGGCGAGTTTCGAGCGGCAGACGGGGATGGAGATAGAAGGGCACATCCAGATCTTGGACCGTCGCCCAGAAGCGGCGGTATTGCGGTAGGTCATAGTAGACCGCCGAATCTACGGACCCAACTTGGGAGAATCCGTTGACAAGCGCGCCCTTGAAGCCAAGTTCCCTCACACAGCGCGTCAACTCCTGCGCGGCCGCCTGCGGATCCTGCATGGGCAAAGCAGCAAAGCCCTTGAGGCGGTCTGGATTCTTGGCGATGTTTTCGGCCAGATGATCATTGGCGTGTTGGGCCAACGCGATCGCTCGGGAAGTGTTGGGAACCGACTGGATGCCTGGTGCGGTGAGGGATAGGATGCACAGTTCGAGCCCGCCGCGATCCATATCGGCAAGGCGGCTAGTGCCGATATCGAGGATCTTGGAGCGGGTTTCCGGCGGGAGATCTTTGACCGCGTAGCTGTCTTCGATGATTTCGCGCAGTGTAAAGTGTTCTTCCAGTGCGATCTTGGCATCGGCCGGGGCAGCGTAGGGGTCCGGTGCAGGGGCGGCGGCCTGCGGATGAGCCAAGTAAACTTCGGCATTCGCTTTCGCGGCGAGTCCTGCACTCACCAAGGCAGTGGAAGCGACTTCGAGAAAGCCCCGCCGCGTGATCGGATTTTCCCGTCCTGATTCTTTCCGGCCCATAAACGTAACCTCGCCCGGGATGGTTCCGAGTTTACACGAAGGCCACGCAGCAGGGCCATCCGCTTCCCCTTTCTGAAAGCTCAGGACGTCATCTGTCGCCAACAGGGCATACCACACATCGACAAGCGGTTATGCCCGATTGTCGTGATTACTCCCGAAATACGCCGCAGGGTCCCTTTGCAAAAAACGAAAATCAATCAGCTTCGGCTTTCCCCAAAAAATGGCGGTCCATGTTGCGGTTTCTTTGACCGGGGCACGGCTCCCGGAGCCCGCCGCGCCGTCTTTCCTTCCCCGCCGTTGCTCAAAATAGTCTCCATCTGGTGGACAATGGTCATTGGAGGGCGAACCATGAAGCCGCGCTGCCATTCCGGATTGCATACTCATCCCTGGAGCCTCGTCCGGCCCATTCCCCGCGTAACCCCCACCCCGGCGCCTTCCAGCAGGGGAAGAAACGGCAAAAATCTGGCCCCGAAACACCGTACCCCCCACCCCCCTCCCTGTGAGACCCACTTTTTCGGCCCCTCGGTTTCCACAAAACTTTCAGAATCAATCGTTTACAAAACACACCAAGTAACTCATCGGTAATCAAGACCAGCGGATTCTGGCCCTTTTTGAGGCTTTTTGGAGGTGGGGCTTTGGGGCCGTTTCGGGGCGATTTTAGCCACATTCGATACGGGTTTTTCCCGGAAATTCCCGCCATCGCCGAGCCCGCGACAAAAGCGTCAGTCCTCTTGTAAAAAAGAAATGGTCTCCGCTGGTAGGCGGTGGTCATTCCTTTCCACTGAGCGCTGCCGGTTCTGCCAACAGTCTCAGAGCTTGCCTTCCGGCAAACTGACCGGTCTGGCTTCGAGCAGCGCCTCGATCGCGCCCAGCGCCTCCAGCACCGTGTTCTCGACCGGCGCGTCCACCTGCACCACGGCCAGCGCCTTCACCGGCTTCGGTCCGCTGCGCTCGCGGCCCAGCGCGAAGTTGCCGATGTTCACGCCGTGCTCGCCCAGGATGGTGCCGATCTTGCCGATCACGCCCGGAACGTCCAGGTTGCGGCAGACCAGCAGGTTGCCCTCCAGCGGCGTCTCGATGTCGATGCCGTCGAACTCCAAGAGGCGCGGCTGCTCGCCGTGAATCACCGTGGCGCTGGCCCGGCTGCCTCCGGCGCCGACGTGCAGCTCGATGGTCAACACGCTGGCCGATCCGCCGCGATGGCTCTCCCGCTTCTCTTCGTGGAGGCGAATGCCGCGCTCGCCGGCCACCGCCGCCGCATTGATGCGATTCACGTTCTCCGATCCTTGCAACAGCCCGGCGATGGCCGCGTTGCGCACCAGCTCCGTCTTGGCCTCGGCCAGCGAGCCTCCATACACCAGGTCAATGCCTTCGATTCCGCCTTTGCCCGCCTGCGCCAGAAACGAGCCCAGCCGTCCGGCCAGGTCGATATACGGCGCCAGTTGCAGATACTCCTCGTGGCTCAGCGAGGGGAGATTGACCGCATTCTGCACCACTCCGAGTTTCAGGTACTCGCGTACTTGCATGGCGATCTGCACGCCCACGGCCTCCTGCGCCTCGGCCGTCGAGCCGGCGATGTGCGGAGTCAGAATCACGTTGTCCAGCGCCGCATAGGGCGAGTCCTTCAACGGCTCCTGCGCGAACACGTCCAGCGCCGCTCCAGCCACCTGCCCGCTCGTGAGCGCCGCCACCAGCGCCGCATCGTCCACCAGCTCGCCGCGCGCGCAGTTGACGATGCGCACGCCCTTCTTCATTGCCGCCAACGTCTTGGCGTTGATGATTCCCGTGGTCTGCGGCGTCAGCCCGACGTGCAAGGTGATGTAGTCCGAGCCGGCAATCAACTCGTCAAGGGTGACCAGCCGGATGCTGTTCTCGCGCGCCACCGCGGCCGAGACAAACGGATCGCTGCCGATAATCTCCAAGCCAAAGCCCCGCGCCCGCTTCGCCACCTCCAGGCCGATCCGCCCCAGCCCCAGAATGCCCAGCGTCTTGCCGCGCAGCTCCGCCCCTTGCAGGCTCTTCTTCTCCCACTTACCCGCGTGCATGGTGCTATTGGCCGCGGGCAGCTTGCGCGCCAAGGCCAACATCAGCCCGATGGTCAGTTCGGCCACCGCCACCGCATTCGCGCCCGGCGTGTTCATCACCACAATGCCCCGCCGCGTAGCCGCATCCGCATCGATGTTGTCCACGCCCACGCCGGCCCTGCCGATCACACGCAGCTTGGGCGCCTGCGCCATCAGCGCATCGTCCACCTGCACGGCGCTGCGCACCACCAGCGCATCGGCGTCGGCCAGCGCGGCCGGCAGTCCGTCCGGCAGTTGGTCGTGCGTCAAGACTACCCACCCCGGCTCATTTGCAAACACCGCCTGTGTCGCCGCCGACACCTTCTCTGCCAGAACGATCTTCATCGCATCTCCCTTGCTCTTCGCAGTCTCATATTCGTCGAAGCGGATGCCGTGCTTCTCGCACAGAATCTCGAACATGCGCACCACCGCCCCATGCGGTTTGCCCTCGCCCCGCTCATACTTGGTCAGCGAGTTGGCATGCACCCCAAGCCGCTCCGCCATCTCGTATTGATAGAGATCGAGCTGCTTGCGCGCGATCAGCAGCTTTTCTCCGAAACTTAGTTCGGCCATGTGTCCCTCAAAGAAGACAGATGATAGGTTACAGATGACAGTTAATGCGAAAGCACATTGCCGATAGCGGAGCACATGAATGAACTTGCCCCCGCCAACTGTCGACTGGGTCCGCAAACTGCTGGTCAACTGTCATCTGTAACCTGCCATCTGTCGTCTAGCTTTTCGACGCCTCCGCATACACCCGTTGCGCCGCAGCAACCGCCTGCCCATAAACCACTGGCAGGCCCAGCGTGTCCTTGGCGATGTGCTCCATCGCTCCCAGAAACGCCACCGTATCCAGGTAGTCGAAGAAACCCAGATGCGCCACGCGGAAGATCTTGCCCTGCATCTCTCCTTGCCCGTTGGCGGTCACCAGCGCGAAGCGCGTCTTCAACGCCTTGACTACGTCGCCCGAGTTCATCCCTTCCGGCACCGCAACCGCCGTCGCCGCCGCCGCCGGCGAAGTGGGAGCAAAGAGCTTGAACCCCAGCGCCACCAGTCCGGCACGCGTCGCCGCCGCATTCACCTGTGCATTGTCCACCAGGGCGATGCGGCCTTTTTCGAGATCCCCGCCCGCCTGCCCGGCAATGTAATCGAGCGCCGCGCCGAGCCCTGCAATCAGCGCCACTGCGGGGGTGTACGCGCTCTCGCCCTTCACCGCGTTCTTCCGCTCCTTGCGCAGGTCGAAGTAGTAGCGAGGATTTTTCGCCTTCTCCATCGCCGCCCACGCCCGCTCGCTCACGCTCAGGTAGGCCAGCCCTGGCGGAATCATCACCGCCTTCTGCGACCCGCCGATCAGCACGTCGATCCCCCAGCCGTCCACGTCGAAGTGCGTCGTCCCCAGACCAGTGATTGCATCCACTACCAGCAGCGTCTCGCTGCCGGACTCCTTGATCAGCTTCGCGACAGCTTCCACGTCGTGGCGCACAGCGGTCGAGGTCTCCGTAGCCTGCATGTAGACGGCCTTCGTCTCCGCTGTCAGCGCTTTGCGGACCTCATTCAGGTCAAACGTTTCTCCGTATGGCGCCTTCACCACCTCCACCACGCAGCCAAAGGCCTTGGCCAGATCCACCCAGCGCTCGCCGAACTTGCCCGCCGAAAGCACCAGCACCCGGTCGCCCGGCGACGTCAGATTCGAGACCGAAGCCTCCATCGCCCCGGTTCCCGAACTGGACAACAGCAGAACGTCGTTTTGCGTGCCAACAAAAACCTTCAACTGCGCCAAGACCTTCAGGAACATGGCGCGAAACTCCGGCGTGCGGTGGTGAATATCCGCCGCCGCCATGGAAAACTGCGCTGCCGGGAGCAGCGGCGTCGGGCCGGGTGTAAACAAGCGTGTCTTGCGAATCATGGCTCTCTCCTCGAATCTCAATCAAAGGGCTGCCGTGTGCAGCGTCTAGTCGTACCCTCGATCACAGAATACACAATTTTATGGATTTTGTGAACGTCTCTGTGCAAATCTCCGTCAAGAGGCCCAAATCGGTCAGTCCCGGCCCCAAACTCGGAAGCAAATACTCAACCGCATCAAAATCGGTACAATGCTCCTTTGGACAATGAGGCTTGATCGAAGATGAGTGCTGTCATCCTAAGCGACGGTCACCGCCGCGACCAGGATCGAAAGCCCGCCCTGAGCAAAGCCGAAGGGGACCTGCGGTTGTACTTTCAACCTCAGCCGATCGTTTTCCAAAACACAAGAATAAGAAGGATCCCATGACCGAAACAGGAGCGCTCGAGACCCTTGTCAACCAGCAAATCGTCACCGCCATGAAAGCTCATGAAGCCGAGCGCACTACCACGCTGCGTCTCATCAAGAATGCCCTCAAGAACAAGGCTATCGAGAAGCGGGAAATGCTGACCGCAGCCGAGGAGCAGCAGGCGCTGGCCACCATGATCAAGCAGCGCCGCGACTCGATTGAGCAATTCACTAAGGGCAATCGCCCCGAGCTTGCTGCCAAGGAAGCCGCCGAGATCGTGGTGATCGAGGAGTTCCTCCCCAAAGCTCTGGACGAATCCGGCCTCCAAGCGCTGGTGGCCGAAGCTGTTGCCGAGCTAGCCGCCGCATCCGGAAAAGCGCCCACCCCCAAAGAGATGGGCGCAATTATCAAAGCCGTCCAGGCCAAGCTCCAGGCGAACAGCCTCCGCGCCGAAGGCCGCGTGGTCAGCGAGATGGTGAAGAAGGCACTGGCCGGGTAGAAAGCCGCGTGAGTCGGGCGAAGCCTAGCGCCTGAAGGTGGATTCAATCGCAGTAGAAACTTCCCCTCGTGTCGTTTTCGAAATCCGCAGCCTCCGCCTCGACGGCCCCCTCAATCCGCCCCAAGCCCTGACGTTCAAGCGCCTTTGAGCGATCGACCTTGCCATCGCTTTTCCGGGCGTGAGCGCCGACGCGACTTCCGGTCGGCCCCCGCATCGAGCCCGCCCTCGGCACCAGCGCATAGACCAAGTCGCAATCGAGCGCGTTGGCCACGTTGCGCAGACTCTTAAGGGTGATGCTCCCATCGGCCTCCGCCTTCTCGAATTGCAGCGGAAGCTGGCGGCTGACGCCCAGAATCCGGCCCAGTTCCGCCGCCGAAACGCCGGCAGCTTCTCGAATGGCCCGAATCCAGCCCCTTTCCCGCGGGCGGAGGGATTGCGCCGCGCGAAAGACCTCCAGACTGGGGTCCAGTGGCTTCACCGGGAGATTGCTGAACTCGTCGCGCATCCTGTGCAACCGTCCATGACAATCTAAATATAGGCACCCTGAATCAGAATTGCAAGTCGTAATTGCTAGGCAAATGACAATTTATACATTGTCTAACCGATCGCATCTTGCAGGACCGCAGGGGCGCAGGTCTCCCAACCTGGCTGCTCTCCGGAGCAGCCAGGTTGGGAGTGTATCCTCTCTCTGAACCAGGCTAGTTGGTCGGCGGGGCAGGAGCGGGCGGGGGAGCCGGGGCGGTGTCGGCGGGGGCCGGGGCCGGGGGAGCCGGGGCCGGTTGTCCCTTGGAAATCGCGCGAATGTAGAGGACCAGGTTCCAAATTTCGTCCTTCTTGGCGCGGCCCTCATCTTCGGCAGGCATCTTGTCCTTGCCCTTGCGGATGATGTCGTAGAGCTCCTGGTCCGACTTGGAGCCCAACACCTTGGGGTCGGTCCAGTCCGGTATCGTCATTTGCATGTCCCTGGCGAGATCGGTTTTCCCGTTTCCGGTATCTCCATGGCAAAGCGCGCAGTCACGCGTATAGAGTGTCTTGGCCCTCTCCTGCGACGCCGGGGTCGGTTTGACAGGATTCGCGCTGCCAGGGGGCGTGGCCTCCTGCGGCGTGGCGCCCAAAGCGAAAGTGGGACCCGGCGTGGAACCGGCCGCAAAAACTAGCGCGGCGGAAAGAAACAAAAACGGCTTCAACATGGTAACCTCCTCGGTTGCACGCACCGTGTCCAGTCATCGCGCAACCGGTTGGATTTCTCGCCCCGAATTATAAGTCAATTGGATGGTCTCCCGCTCTGTGCCCGGAGCACGTTTGTCAAAACACGTCCGAAATCCCCCCTGGCGGGATAACGTGCTTGAGTAAGCCCAGTTCGCCGGCCAGGCGCTCCAATCTGGCCCTCGTCGAAGCGGGTGGCGGCACCAGCGGCAGCCGCACGTGGTCCGTGCAGCGGCCCATCAGGCTGAGAACCGTCTTGACGGGGCACGGATTGGAGTCCCAGAAATTGGCATCGATCAGGCGCGCGTAGCGGCGGTTGAGCTCGTGGGCCTCGGCCCAGTTGTTGTTGAGGGCGGCGCGGATCATGCGGCCCATCTCGGCCGGAATCTCGTTGGCGGCCACGCTGATGAGGCCGTGCGCGCCTACGCCGATCGAGGCCAGGGCCATGTTGTCGTCGCCACTGAAGATCTTGAAGCCGCGCGGCAGGATGTGGACTAGCTCGGCGACCTGGGGCAGCTTGCCGCTGGACTCCTTGATGGCCTGGATATTGGGCGCGGCGCCGGCGAGGCGTGCGACCGTCTCGGGGTCGAGGTTCACGCCGGTGCGGCCGGGGATGTTGTAGAGCGCGACCGGCAGCGGGGCTACAGCCGTGGCCAGAGCCAGAAAGTGCTGGAACTGGCCCTCCTGCGAGGGCTTGTTGTAGTAGGGATTGGCGGAGAGCACGGCATTGACGCCTTGGACCTGGCGGAGGTGAGCGGCGTATCTGAGCAGCGTTCGGGTGGAGTTGTGGGTGCATCCGGCCCAGACAGGCACGCGGCCTTGAGCAGCCTCGGCGACGATGCAGACAGCGCGCAGCCACTCTTCTTCGTCGAGCGTGGCGGCCTCGCCTGTGGAGCCGCAGGCCACTATGAAATCAACCCCTGACTCGATCTGCCAGTTCACCAGCGCGCGGAGCGCCGGCTCGTCGATCATGCCGCCGGAGCGAAAGGGCGTAACGATAGCTGTACCGCAACCCATGGTTTCCATAACAGGAAAGTGTATACCGCTGGAGAGCAGTGGAGGGACGACGAGTTCGGAACAGGGAACAAGGGCCAGAGAGTCGGCATTGCCTGACGAATCCTGGATGGAGCAGCGGTTTCGGCAAACGGCTACGGGAGACCCGCTAAAAGGGCGTATTTGGGGCACAAAATGGCCCGAAGAGGAGGGTTTTTGCGACAAAAAGCGGGGTTTTTGGCCCTCTTATGTTTACCGATTGGTTACCGGGGTGATTTTGTAAGCCATTCATTCCTGGATAGTTATGTGGACGGAGGGGGTGGGAAATGGGCCTCCCGCAGGGGAGGGGGGGTGGGGGGTAGTGGTTTTGGGGTTGGAAACGGAGGCAAACCAGCTCTCCGGCCGCAGTCCTCGCATAAACCATTGTGCGCCGAAGGAAGTTTATTCTGCGCAAACGGATTGGAGGTAGAGGGGCCGCGGCGAGCTTCAGGGGTGGACGCTCGGCATTTGCACGGTGCGTCCTGGCGCGGAAAGTGGCGCACGATCCCGCCGAAAGGCGCTGATTCCGGGCTGAAAACGGTGGTTTTCAGGCAAAAAGCGGCGTGGATTGGGGGTGTTTTCGGGGTGAAAACGGCAAATGTATATATGCGGGAGTGGAAACGTGCATACAGGAGACAGGGAATAGGGAGTAGGGAATAGGGAGTAGGGGCCGGCGGCTAGCGCTTGAACTGGCGGCGGATGGCGAGGAGAAAGAGGGCGAAGAGGGTGGAGGTGAGCAGGGTTTCGAGGATGGCGAGCAACCGCCCCCAGGGATAGGCTGGGGTGTACTCGGGGTTGCGCTGGAAGGTGGCGGTGTCGAGGGCGGCGATGGCGCTTTTGACGAGGAGCTTGGACTCGGTACCAAGATTGCTCCAGGTGTTCTGCTTGTCCCAGACGGTCAGGTAGGTTTCAGTCGGGCCGGGCTTTGGCTGACGCTGTTCGAGTCCGGGGATGGGGAAGAGGGCGGTGAAAAGGGGCAGAAATACCAAAAGCAGCAAGAGCATGGGCTTGGCGTAGCTGTTGCCGTAGTCGCTGGCGTGGAGGTAGAGGGCCTCGGGGCCGATTCCGGGACGGAGCCAGCGCCATGCCCTCTCGATGCACCGCCTGATTCGGAAAATCAGCGGAACCGCGTAGCGGATCACGTTGAACCGACGCCTCTTCCGCATCCACCCATGCCGGAACAGGAGACTATGGTGGGGCTCCAGACGGCGCATCTCCATCTCGCCGAAATGAAAGTCGTTGGCCTTGCGGTAATCGAGGCCGGCGTCGTAGTTTTTCTTCAACTGGTGATAGATCTGCTCGACGGCTCCGTGGTCGATCGGGCCGTACTCCACCCGCGCCACTGAGAGGGTTGGATCGAGAAGGAGTTTCTCCTCGAAGACGGCGAGGCCGCGGTTGCCGTCTCTTTCGGCCCATCGCACGGATGAGGTGAACGAGAACTCGCTCAAATCGCAATTGAGGAAGAGGGCGCGGCTGAGATCGACATCGTCAAAGACAACCTCTTTTGGTTTGGCGAACTTGGCAAGGGAGAAGACGGCGCTGGGCGTTCCTTCCTGACTCGGGTTGAACGCTGTATGCCGGAACTCGGCCTGATCGAGGAACCGGGAATACCGCCAGTGGGCCGTCCCGTAGAATTCTGTCCGTTCAAAGTCTGCGTTCTGCGTGAAGGTCGTTCGGCGGAAGTCTGCGTTCCGCGTGAAGGTCGCTCCGCTGAAGTCTGCGTTCCGCGTGAAGGTCGCGTCGAGGAAGCTTGCGTTCTGCGTGAAGGTCGCGAAGCTGAAGTCTGCGTCCTGCGTGAAGGTCGCTCCGTTGAAGTATGCCTTCTGCGTGAAGATCGCTGCGCCGAAGTATGCGTTCCGCGTGAAGGTCGCTCCGCTGAAGTCCGCGTCCTGCGTGAAGGTCGCTGCGCCGAGGTATGCGTTCTGCGTGAAGGTCGCTGCGCCGAAGTATGCGTTCCGCGTGAAGGTCGCTCCGCTGAAGTCCGCGACCTGCGTGAAGGTCGCTTCGAGGAAGCTTGCGTTCTGCGTGAAGGTCACTCGGCTGAAGTATGCGTTCTGCGTGAAGGTCGCTCCGCGGAAGTCTGCGTCCTGCGTGAAAGTCACTCGGCTGAAGTCTGCGTCCTGCGTGAAGGTCACTCGGCTGAAGTATGCGTTCTGCGTGAAGGTCGCTCCGTTGAAGTATGCCTTCTGCGTGAAAGTCACTCGGCTGAAGTCTGCGTCCTGCGTGAAGGTCGCTCCGCTGAAGTCTGCATACTCCGTGAAGGTCGCACCTCTGAAATGGCAGATCGCTTTGATTGTTCTGCCGATGAAATTCAGTTCGGGAAAGGCGAATTTCTCGAAGTGTGCCTCGCCCTCGCCGGCGTCTTTGAGAATCCGCTCAAACTCCTGCCGGAATGCATCGAAGAGTGGTCCGGACTGCTTTGCCGGGTCCTTGGAGTGCATCAGGCATACGGGCTGCTCGTCGATTCCGTCGGGCGCGGGGTGGAGTTTTCGACGGCATCTTGGGCCGCGCCAGCCCATCTCGATCGGGCAGGTGGGTTCTTCCGGCGCGGGGTTCTCGGCAGGCTCTGTCGCGGGTTCCTCGGGCTGGGCTTCGCCGGGGGCAGTCCGCGGGTCGGGGCTCTCGCCGGGCGCGAATTGTTGCTCATCGGCCATATTGCGGGAGTATAGCAAGGGATGGGGCGGACGCAATTCGGTTGCAGGACGAGGGTGGGGTGTGGGCGGGCGTTTTTTGGGGTTTCGGCGTTGGTGCGGGTACCTGCGTCTTCTGCTTATTCTTCATCCAGCGCGCCTTCGGCGCACTGGATGATTTCAAAAGATGGGGTGGGTGTTTTTTCGGCCCGACTGAAGTCGGGCCCTGTTACAAAGCTCGCCGGATTTGTGTCCCGTAGGAGTTTTTCCGGAGCCTGTGAAGCCCCCGGCTCCCTTCGGATTGAGTTCTGGAGCAGACTGCGAACCGTGGCGTGACGCAGGGCCGGATTTTCGAAACACGCTGTTAGAGGGGAAAGTGGGCCGGGTTGTCGGTCCAGGGGTTGAAGGCTGCCGCGCCGCTGTGGGCTACGTGGGCGACGTTCCTGGTGGCGAGGTAGAGATTGTGCTCGATCGCGGTGGCGGCGAGGAGCGTATCGACGACCGCGGGCGAGTGGCCGGTGAGGCGCTTGACCCGGCCGCTGATGGCGCCCCAACGGAAGACGATGGCGTTGGAGACAGGCAGCAGGCGGCCTGCAAAGCGGGCTTCGACGGCGCGGATGCCCTGCTCGATGCGCCTGCGCCGAGGATCGCTTTGGGGCAGGTTGTGGATTCCCTTGTGGTACTCGCCGAGGGTGAGAATGCTGAGGTAAAGCGTGTGTTCCGGCTGGCCGTCAACCCATTCGCGAACCTTTTGGTCCGGCTTGGCGCCGCTGACCTCAGCGATAACGTTGGTATCAAGCAGCCAGCCCTTCACAAATCGATTTCCCTGCCTGTATCTGGTTCGCGCTCAAGATCCAGGCGGTCCAACTTATCCAGCCCGAGCCCCCGCAGGAAAGCAGTGAGCGACCGGGTCCCCTTGGGTTTGGGCAGGAGTTGCTTGTATTGCTCAGGCGCAAGAATGACTGCGGCTTCCTTGCCGCGAACGGTGACCAGTTGCGGGCCGTTGGTGGCAGCAAGGCGCACAACCTCGCTCAGCCTCGCCTTGGCGTCTTCGAGTTTCCAGCGTTCCATAAAGGCAACGGCACGAGAGGGTTTGGCTGCACGCCTGGTGCTTCTCGCGACTTGTGGAGAGATGGGCATGGGGCTCCCGGTCAATCTGACTATCTGACCAGATTATACGCCGACCAGGAGTTCGATGGAGGCGAAATTGTCTATAGCCGATCGAAGATCTCGCGGAAGTCGTATGCACCGGATTTGTTTTGGAGCCACTCGGCGGCCCCGGTCAGGGGAGCCATGCGCAGGGCCGATCCGGTTGGTCTGGGCAGAAGAACACGCGAAACTCCTCCGGCTTGTGGGTTGACGCCCATTGGCGGCCGTTGATGAAGTACGGCTTGGCCCATGCTTCGCTGTCGATGGCGCGCGGCGCGACGACTGAAACCGATCCGCCCGCGGGTGGCGGGTATCCTGTCCGCGGATCGACGATGTGGGCCCAGGCGCGTCCCTCGGCGCGGAAGAACTTCTCGTAGCTGCCTGAAGTGGAGAGCGAAAGGTCTTTGAGGAAGCCCTCGGCCACGGTGCGGCGGGGGTTGTGGGGGTCCTTGATGCCCACACGCCAGCCCTTTGGCTCCGTGGGAGGAGCGCCCATGGCATAGATGGCGCTATCCGACCCCGCCACCAAAGCGCTCTGAAAGCCTCGCTCTCGCAGAACATCCACCATGCGATCCACAGCGTAGCCCTTGCCGATTCCGCCAGGGTCGAGTTCCACGCCGGCGCGGTCGAAGCGGACCGTTTGTCCGGCCTCGTCGAGATGAAGGTGGCGGCAGCCGACGTTGGGGAGGACGGCAGCCACCTCCGCAGTGCTGGGCAGACGGCCGGAGCCTTTGTAAAAGCCCCACAGCTTCATGAGCGGGCCAACGGCAATATCGAAAGCGCCTTCGCTCTGGCGGCTGTATTCAAGGCACTCCGAAAGCAACTGGAAGAGCTCCGGCGAGACCTTGACCGGCTCGATGGCGGCGCGGCGGTTCACGTCGCTCCATTCGCTTTCGGATCTGTAATTGGAGAGCATGGCGTCGAGGCGGGCGACCTCGGCGAAGGCGGCGTCGATTGCCGAGACCATCGCTGCCCGGTTCTGGCCATAGAGGACAACGGAGAAGGTCGCGCCCATGGCGTCGCCGTTCTCCTCGAGGCGCA
>Ga0326727_10004620_pt1 | contig 40933 bp, 36 predicted proteins | sample MB2enrmetagenome_FD_207643 | JGI IMG/M metagenome (GOLD analysis project Ga0326727, IMG submission 207643) | Lab enriched peat soil microbial communities from McLean, Ithaca, NY, United States - MB29MY | ecosystem: Environmental > Terrestrial > Soil > Wetlands > Peat | place: USA: New York...
TCGCGCCGCACCTTGCTCACCGTCACTTCAACGCCGCACTTGTCGCAGATCACGCCGCGGTGCTTCATGCGCTTGTACTTGCCGCACAGGCACTCCCAGTCCGTCACCGGCCCAAAGATGCGCGCGCAAAAGAGGCCGTCGCGCTCCGGTTTAAAGGTGCGGTAATTGATCGTCTCCGGCTTGGTGACCTCGCCATGCGACCAGCTGCGGATCTTCTCCGGCGATGCCAGCATGATGCGGATAGCGTCAAAATCGGTAATAGGACCTGAAAGCTCAAACGGGTTCGAACGGAACAAGGCGACCCTCCTTGGCGGGCCTCTTCTGTGCCTGCCGCGGCTTTTCCCGGGATTCTTTATAGGTCCTTCCTTCCCGGGAAGCGGTGTAACCCGCTTTCAAGAAGAACCCGAACATCAGCTATCAGCTTTCAGCCGTCAGCTATCAGCCTCTTCCGAGCCTGAACTGCTTCCACGCTTCCAGCCAATATGAAACTCCAAGTTGCCTCGGTGCCAGTTCAACCTCGATCAAGCTGAAGGCTGAAAGCTGACAGCTGAGAGCTGCTTTTAATCGGCTACTGCCGCCACTTCCGGCGCGGGCAACTTCTTGATAAGGTCCGCGCGCTTGATTAACTCCACGTCCAGGCATAGCGACTGTAATTCGCGAATCAGCACGTTGAACGACTCCGGCACTCCTGGCTCGATAGCCGCCTCGCCCTTCACGATGGCCTCATAGATCTTGGTCCGGCCATAGACGTCGTCCGACTTCGCGGTCAGCAATTCCTGAAGAATGTATGCCGCGCCATAAGCCTCCAGCGCCCACACTTCCATCTCCCCGAATCTCTGCCCGCCGAACTGCGCCTTGCCGCCCAGAGGCTGTTGCGTAATCAGCGAGTACGGCCCGATGGACCGCGCGTGAATCTTGTCGTCCACCAGGTGCGAAAGCTTCAGCATGTAAATGTAGCCCACCGTCACCGGCTGCTCGAACTGCTCGCCCGTCATGCCGTCGAAGAGAGCCGTCTTACCTGAGGAAGGCAGCCCCGCCGAGGCCAGAAGCGCCTTGATCTCTTCCTCGCGCGCGCCGTCGAAGACCGCTGTCCCGAACCAGATGCCGCGCTCCATGCCCGCGCCCACGCGAACCAGCGTCTCGTCGTCCAGCTCCAGCAACTGGCGCAGCGCAGCGGTTCCGGCGAACTCCTTCTTCATCAGCTCGCGCGTGTAGTTGGCGTCGCTGTTAGCGCGAATCAGATCGGCAATCTTCTTGCCCAGCACATGCGCGGCCCAGCCCAGGTGCGTCTCCAGAATCTGGCCCACGTTCATGCGCGAAGGCACGCCCAGCGGGTTCAATATGATCTCCACCGGCGTTCCATCGGGCAGATACGGCATGTCTTCCTCGGGAAGAATGCGCGCGATCACGCCTTTATTCCCATGTCGCCCGGCCATCTTGTCGCCCACCGAGAGCTTGCGCTTCATGGCTACATAGACCTTCACCAGCTTGATCACACCCGGAGGCAGCTCATCGCCCTTCTGCAGCTTGGCCACCTTCTCGTTGGTGATCTTGCGCAGCACTTCGATCTGCCGCGAGGTCATCTCCTCGATCTCGTCGATCTGCTCGTTGACGCGGGGGTCCTTGTCGGCGTAACGGATGCGCTTCAGATTCTTAGTCGAGATGCGTTCGATTGTCTCGCGATCCAGAATCGCCGCCTTGGTCAGCAAGCGCTTGTTGGTCCGCTCGTCGTGCAGGTCGGCCAGCACCTCCTTGCCGCCCAGAATTCCGTCCAGGCGCTTCAATCGCTCATCGGTCAGAATGCGAATCTCGTCGCCGAGGTTCTTTTCCAGCTTGGAGATGTACTCCGCCTCGATCTGCCGCGCCCGCTCGTCCTTATCCTGGCCCTTGCGGCTGAAGATGCGCACATCGACAATCGTGCCCTCGATCCCCGGAGGACAGGTCAGCGAGGCGTCGCGCACATCGCCGGCCTTCTCGCCGAAGATAGCGCGCAGCAGCTTCTCCTCCGGCGTCAGTTGCGTCTCGCCCTTGGGTGTCACTTTGCCCACCAGGATGTCGCCATGCTTGATCTGCGCGCCGATGCGGATCACTCCGCTCTCGTCGAGATCCCTCAGCGCGTGCTCGCTCACGTTGGGAATATCGCGCGTGATCTCTTCGGGTCCCAGCTTGGTGTCGCGCGCCTCGATCTCGAACTCCTCGATGTGCACCGAGGTGTAGTAGTCCTCCCGCACCAGTTTTTCCGAGATGAGGATCGCGTCCTCGAAGTTGTAGCCCCTCCAGGGCATGAAGCCCACCAGCACGTTGCGTCCCAGTGCCAACTCGCCGTGCTCCGTGCAGGGGCCGTCGGCGATCACCTGTCCCTTGACCACGCGGTCGCCCTCGCGGACAACGGGTTTCTGATTGATGCAGGTGTTCTGGTTCGAGCGCTTGAACTTGATCAGCGTGTAGATGTCCGAGCCCACCTCGCGCGAAAGCTGCGTGGGATGATGCTCGCCCTCCACGCGCACGATAATGCGCTGCGAGTCCACCGAATCCACAATGCCGTTGCGCTTGGCCAGAATCACGGCGCCGGAATCGCGCGCCGTCACGCCCTCCATCCCCGTGCCCACCAGCGGCGCCTCGGCTGCCAGCAAAGGAACAGACTGCCTCTGCATGTTGGCGCCCATCAGCGCGCGGTTGGCGTCGTCGTGCTCCAAAAATGGAACAAGGCTCGCTGCCACCGAAACAAGCTGCTTCGGCGAGACGTCGATGTAGTCCACTTCGGCCCGGTTCACCAGCACAAAGTTCCCCATGCGCCGCGCATTCACCAGGTCCTCGGTAATCAGCCCGTTTTCGTCGAACTCGATGTTGGCCTGCGCGATGGTATGCTTGTCTTCTTCCCACGCCGAGAGATAAAAGCTGAACGGGATGTGATCGATCAGCCGCTTGCCCGCCTTCTTCAGCCCCGTGTTCAGCCGCGCCGCCTCATCCTTCTCGATGTGGTCGCCCACGCGCAGGCCGCTCTCGCCGGCGTTGGCAATCTCCACGAAATCCAGAATCCGCGAATCCTTCACCTTGCGGTACGGCGACTCGATGAAGCCGTATTCGTTGATGCGCGCAAAGCAGCTCAACGAACTGATTAATCCGATATTGGGCCCTTCCGGCGTCTCGATGGGACAGATTCTGCCGTAGTGCGTCGGATGCACGTCGCGCACCTCAAAGCCCGCGCGCTCACGCGACAAACCACCCGGACCAAGCGCCGACAAACGCCGTTTGTGCGTGATCTCCGAAAGCGGATTGGTCTGGTCCATGAACTGCGACAGTTGCGACGAACCGAAAAACTCGCGAATCGCCGCCATCACCGGCTTGGCGTTGATCAGGTCGTGCGGCATGGCCGTCGTAAGCTCCTGATACACGCTCATCTTTTCCTTGATGGCCCGTTCCATGCGCACTAAACCAATTCTGAATTGGTTCTCCATCAACTCGCCTACCGCTCGCACCCGGCGGTTGCCCAGGTGATCGATGTCGTCCACCATGCCGATGTTCTTGCGCAGCTTCAGCAGGTAGCGGATGGTCGCGTAGAAGTCCTCCGGAGTCAGCGTGCGTTGATTCAGCTTGCTGGCGTCCTGGCTTTCATACAGCTTGATATTGAACTTCAGCCGGCCCACGCGCGAAAAATCATACTTGCGCGGATCGAAGAACATCCCCTCGAACAGCGCCGTCGCCGTATCCAGGGTCGGCGGGTCGCCCGGCCGCAGCTTGCGGTAGATCTCGATCAGCGCCTCTTCCGGTTTGTGAATCGAGTCGCGCTTCAGCGTGTTGGCGATGATGTTGCCCACATCGTCGCGTTCCGGGAAAAACACCTCGAATGAGGTCGCGCCGCTGGACAGAATTTTATGCAGCCGGTCAGCCGTCAGCTCGACGTTGGCCTCCACCACCACTTCGCCGGTGTTCAGGTCCACCACGTCAGCCGCGGTATGCGCCCCATCCAGCTCGGCCGCCTCCACCTCGATCCTGTCGATGGTCGCCGCCCGCAGCGCCTTGAGCGAGTGCGGCGTGATCTTGCGTCCGGCGAATGCGATCTCCACGCCGTTGTGCACCACCCCGTGCGCCGGCTTGGCGCCCACCAGGTGCGTGGCTCCTTGACCATCCTCCGGAATCGCCCAGTGCAGCTTCCCGTCGGCGATATGCAGCCGGTCTACCGTGTAAAAAGTCTTCAGTATCTCTTCGTCGGAACGCAGTCCAAGCGCCCTCAGAAAAATCGTCCCCAGAAACTTGCGCTTGCGGTCGATGCGCACATAAAGCGTGTTCTTCTGGTCGTACTCAAACTCCACCCAGGAGCCGCGGTAGGGAATGATCTTGCCCAAAAAATAGGTGCGGTTGTTGGCCGTCTCAAAAAACACGCCCGGCGAGCGGTGCAACTGCGACACGATCACCCGCTCCGTGCCGTTGACGATAAATGTCCCGTTCGGCGTCATCAAGGGAATATCGCCGAAAAAGACTTCTTGTTCTTTAATGTCGCGAACCGACTTGTTGCCCGTCTCGGGGTCCTTCTCATAAATCGTCAACCGAACGGTGACCTTGAGCGGCGCCGAGAAGGTCATGCCCCGCTCCTCGCATTCCTGCTGGTCGTACTTCAGTTGCAGGCTCACCGGGTCGCCGCACTTGTTGCAAAAGTCGGGCGTGTTCTTGTTGTACGTGCCGCACTTCTGGCAAAGCACATCCCCGGGATGAAACGGATCCGTAATCACCATCGACCCGCAATGCACGCAGGCCGTGCGCAGGTGATGCAGCCCCTTCAGGTGGCCGCACTTGCACTCCCAGTTGCCAATCGAAAAATCCACAAAGTCCAGCTGCGAAATGCCGCGAAAGTCCGTGATCGGAAATACCGACACAAACACCGACTGCAAACCCGCGTCGTCGCGCTCGTTGGGCAGCTTGTCCATCTGCAGGAAACGCTCATAGGAGCGCCGCTGCACTTCAATCAGGTTGGGTATCCGCGTTGCTGTGGGAATCTTTGAAAAATCGAGCCGGCTGCGAATCGCGCGCTTCTCGTTCGGCATGTTCACTCCTGAGCCTCGTCGCTCCGGCGCCGAAGTTGGGCCGGGCCAGCGCCTGTGACTCTTCGGCGCCCGTTAATTACGGTAAGAAAATCGATAAAATCGGACTGTTCTGCTGCTGTCTTCAGTCCCCGCCCCCGCAAGCTCCCCCAGTTACAACTTGCAGCCAGGCCGCAAACACACCGGGGAATTCCCCGGTACTATGCATGCACCATGAAAAGTCGGTCAAAAACGCGTTGTGGGCATTGCCGTTCATCCGGCAAGTGCGCTAATCTGCGCACAATCGAGGAAAAACGAAACGGGAAATTCTGTTGACAATTATGGTTCGCTCCGGGCAGAGATACCTCCAAATTCTCCCTCTGCCACAGCCAAAACACACGAAAAGCCCGCGAGACAGAATGCCTCACGAGCGCGGCTCATCGCCTGTGCCCCCATCCGAATTCTCTTGTGCTGCCCTCGCCGATCCCAAAGCTCGCTTCTGCCGCTCGCTCGCCAGCCGCTGCCACGGCAACGGTCACCCCGTCTGCCGCTTAAGTAAACCGTTGACTCTAAGGCACTTATCTACAACGCGAAACTCGCCGCCAAGGGCTTGGCTCTGCCCCTGCCTGCGGACGCTTGCGTGCCCATCCACAACTCTCAACACGCGCCTGTCAAACTTGCCCTATTCCCTGAAAAAAACGGAAATGCTGAAAAGACGCGCAACGAATATTGTAACCCGTCACAACCAGACTTGCAAGCAGCCCGGCTTTGAGACCGGGCCGCTGCATAGCCTACTTGATCTCAATCGTAGCGATGCCTTCAAACTTCTTCCGGATCGCCTCGGCCTCGTCCTTGGTCGCGCTTTCCTTGATCGCCTTGGGAGCCCCATCCACCAGGTCCTTGGCTTCCTTCAGACCCAGCGACGTAACCTCGCGCACCGCCTTGATGGTGCTGATCTTGTTGGCGCCGAAGTCCTTTAGAATCACCTGGAACTCCGTCTGCTCCTCGGCTGCCGGAGCCGCCGTGCCGCCACCGGCCGCAACCGCCACCGGAGCCGCCGCCGCCGCCGAAACGCCCAGCCGCTCTTCCAGCTTCTTCACCAGAGCCGAGGCTTCCAACAGGCTCAGCGACACTATTTGCTCTTCCAACTGCACCAGATCCGCCATTTTCTTCTCCAATCACAATCGTTTGAAATTGTTGTTGCCGGCCGTAAACCCAAACAGAAAGTTTCCGATGCGCCAGACCCGCGCCCTTCCCGCCTGCTTCCCGGCCAAAACTCTTTAAAGCAGCCGATAGCTCTCAGCCATCAGCTTTCAGCATTTGCCTTGCCGCTACCCGCCTTTGCCGCATCCTCGAATGAGTCTACGGCCCTCATACTCACCCAAAACGGCTGATAGCTGAGAGCTGACAGCTGACGGCTCTTAAGCCGCCGATGCAAACTTTTCCTTCTCCACACCCTGGCCCAGAACCACCGCCACGTCGCGGCCCACTGCGTTGATCACCGTCGCCAGACGCTGCGCCGGCGAATTGATCAGGAACAGCAGCTTCGAGAACAGCTCGTCCTTGCCCGGCATCGTCGCCAGAGCCTTGATCTCGGCCACCGTCAGCAGCTTACCGTCCACAATGCCCAGATTGAACTGGAACTCCGCGTTCTCACTCGCCCACTTGGCAAAAACCTTGGCCAGCGCCACCGGGTCGCCCTTGGTGAACGCCACCGAGTTCACGCCCTTCAGCCCCTGCAGCGCGGCCTCCACCTTGGTGCCCTTGCCGGATACGGCCGCCAGAGAGTTCTTCACCACGCGATACTTGCCGCCCGCCTCGCGAATCACCTTGCGCAGTTGAAAATCCTTGGCCACCGTCAGCTTGGAAAAGGTGCCGATAATCGCCGTCGTCGAGCTCTCCAGCTCCTTGGCCAGCGCCTGCACCTTCTCCGTCTTCTTCGCCCTTGAAATCGCCATGTCTTCGCTCCGCTTCGACAGTTCTCAGTTGTCAGTTGTCAGTTGTCAGTTCTCAGTACCGAAGAACCTGTCTGCCGCTGAATCCTGCCAGTAACTCCAAACTGTTCTGCCCGCATGGGGCTCGCTTTACTGTCCCGGCTCTCCAATCGCAACAGAATGTTGGCAACTAGCCGCTGACAACTGAAAACTGAAAACTGCCTTTAATGCTTTCCCGCCGCGTCCGCTACCGCCGAATCCAGCCGCACTCCGGGGCCCATCGTCGAGCTCAGCGTAGTGCTCTTGATGTACTTGCCTTTGGCTGCCGCGGGCTTGGCGCGCACAATCGCCGCGATCACCGTGGTCGCGTTGTCCACCAGCTTCTGCGGCTCAAAGCTCAGCTTGCCCACCGGCACATGCACCAGGCTGGTCTTGTCGGCGCGGAACTCCACCTTGCCAGCCTTAATCTCTTTCACCGCCGCCGCCACGTCCATGGTCACGGTTCCGGTCTTGGGATTGGGCATCAGACCCTTCGGTCCCAGCACCTTGCCCAGCCGTCCCACCACCTTCATCATGTCCGGAGTGGCGATCAGCGCGTCGAAGGCGGTCCAGTTTTCCTTCTGGATCTTCTCCACCATCTCCTCGCCGCCCACAAAGTCCGCCCCGGCATCCTTGGCTTCCTTCTGGCGGTCGCCGGAGGCAATTACCGCCACCGTCTTGGTCTTGCCCAGCCCATGCGGCAACACCACCGTCCCGCGAACCATCTGGTCGGCATGGCGTGTGTCCACGCCCAGCCGCAGCGTCAAATCCACAGTCTCGTCAAACTTGGCGTACTTCACATGCTTCAGCAGGCCAACCGCCTCGGGCAGCGGATACACGGGCTTGACCACGGCCGCGCGCGCCTTCGAAATATTTTTGCTGGATTTCGCCATTCATCCCTCGTCTCCCACCGCCTCTGCCAGCCCGCCTGTTGCGGGAGCCTGGTGCTGGCCGCACGGGCAATCTTTTCTTTGCCCTGTGTGCGCCAACTCGATCAGGCCCAGAAACCGTGGTGCTATTGACGGCCCAGGGATCTCCCCGGACAGTTATTTGAATCATAACGAAACGGCACGGGAATTGCAAGTAGACAGAGATTGATTAGGCTATGCAGGGCGTGGAAAGCCACTGTGTCGGCTATTTAGAGTTCTTCCTTTCGCAACACAGAACGCGTAGAGTCGCGCGGGTCCACGTGAACCATGACAGTACGGCCCTTGTAGGACGCCGTCCAAGCCTGGGCGTCTTCTTCTTCGTTTTGGTCAAACAATCGGTTGTATTCGCCGATTTGCAGTTCAGGATTGCGATAGAAGTAAGTTAGTGTGGCAAGGTATCCAACTACATACTCGCCATAACGACCTTGCTCCGTTTGCTTGACGACGCTGACGACGTCGATGATGGCAGAAATTGTTGGCCAGTCGCGGCCACGGATGCCGTTCAACCATTGGACAATGAATCTCCAGTAGTACGTCGCGCCCAAAACGGCCGTAAAGACCAGGATAAACGTGATAGCGTACCAATCGTAGTATGATCCCCGCATGATTATGCTGGCGATTGTTTGATCCATGGTCAAGCTCATTAATCAGAGTTTGGCTAATTATCGCGTGGGAGCTTCATGCGACGGCCAGCACCTCGTCGCGAATCAGATGAAGGCGGATGGAGGCTGGCGCGGCGGAGTCGAAGTAGAAGGCTTGCACGACCTCGCGGACGTTGGCCTTCAACTCATCCCAGCTATCGGCCTGGGTGAAGATGCTCTCGCCCAGAGCTTCGGCGGTATAGCCTCCATCGGCCTCCTGCATCAATTCAAAGACGAGTTCCTTCATGCGCTTTGCACCCCTCTGGCGAACTTCGTCTCATCATACCGCGACTTTGGAAAGGAAGTGAAGGATGAAGCTCATCAGTAGTCCACGCGGACAGTCCTCCCTACACCAATTCAATCGACACCCGCCGCCCCGCGCCGTAGGCGCACTGGTTGTTAGCCCCGCGCTTTAGCGTGGGGAAAGCGAATAGAATAGTTTGGGAGTCCCGTAGGGACGGTGTAACCATGGCTCATACCTACGCCAGCAATTTCATCCATTGTATTTTCAGTACAAAGGACCGCAGACCGACCCTTCCCGCAAGTCGCATGGCGGATTTATATGCATATCTCGGTGGCATCGCTCGAAGCGAGGGCTTTACTCTAATCGCTGCCGGTGGAACCACCAATCACATCCACCTGTTGTTTGATTTACCGGCCAAATCCTGTCTTGCGACTGCGGTTCAGAAGCTCAAAGGAAGTTCGTCCCGGTGGTTAGGGCAGTGTTTTTCCTGGCAGGAGGGATACGGCGCATTCAGCGTCAGTCCTTCCCAGGTTTCAACGGTGAAAAAATACATTAGCAATCAGGAAGCCCATCACCAGAAGCGCAGTTTCGAGGAGGAGTTCACCGCTCTCCTTCGTAATTGTGGAATCAAATATGATGAGTATTTCGTATTCGGTTGATTGGATTGCGCCGTCCCTACGGGACTCGCACATCTTTATTGCTTGCGATCCCCACGTTGAAACGCGGGGCTAGCAACCAATGCGCCTACGGCGCCTCCCTCCTGCCCTCCATCCCTTGTGATAATCTGAAAAACCGACCACTTCGAGGCACTTTTGCGATGTCTTCCTCCGCTTCCGCTCCGCCGCACGCCCCCCTGCACATGATCGACCTGATTAGCAAAAAGCGCGACGGCGGCACTCTGAGCGCCCGCGAGCTCGGCTTCCTCGTCACCGGCGCGGCCAACGAATCCATCCCCAACGATCAGCTCGCCGCCTGGCTGATGGCCGCATGGATTCGCGGCCTCTCGCTCGACGAGGCGCGCACTCTGACCCTCGCCATGCGCGACTCCGGAGAAAAATTCTCCCCCGCGCGCCTCGGCAAAACCGCCGTCGACAAGCACTCCACCGGCGGTGTGGGCGATAAGACCAGCTTTCTCATCGCGCCCCTGGCCGCGGCCTGCGGCCTCGCCGTGCCCATGATCAGCGGCCGCTCGCTGGGTCACACCGGCGGCACTCTGGACAAGCTCGAATCCATTCCCGGCTACCGCACCGCCCTGACACTGTCCGAATTTGAGACAGTCCTGCAAAAGTGCGGCGCCTCTATCATCAGCCAGACTCGGTCGCTGGTCCCCGCCGACCGCGTCCTCTATGCCCTGCGCGACCGCACCGGCACCGTCGAAAGCCCCGGCCTCATCTGCGCCTCGATTCTCAGCAAAAAACTCGCCGCCGGCCTCGATGCACTGGTCCTCGACGTGAAAACCGGCTCCGGTGCATTTCTTCGCACGCCGGAGGACTCCGCCTACCTCGCAGCCCTCATGGTGGCCACCGCCGAGGCCGCCGGAACCCGCGCCGTGGCTCTCATGACCGACATGAACCAGCCGCTAGGCCACATGGCCGGCAACTGGATCGAAGTGGCCGAGGCGGTCGAGCTGCTGCGCGGCCTGCGCCCACCCGAGAGCGAGGACCTGCGCGAACTTTCGCTGATCCTGGCCGGATGGATGATCCATCTCGGCGGCCAGGCCGCAACTCCTGAGGCCGGTTACGCCCGCGCCGAAAAAGCCCTGGCCGACGGCTCCGCTCTGCGCGCCTTCTTCGCCATGGTCGAGGCCCAGGGCGGCGACGTTTCGGTTTTCGACAATCCCAACTTCCATTCACCCGGCGCAACTCAGGTCATCCCAGCCTGGGAGAGCGGCTTCATCTTCGCCATGGACACCACCGCCCTCGGCTGGGCCGTCCAGCGCACCGGCGCGGGCCGCGAGAAAGCCGGTGAACCTGGGGTCCCCGGCGACAGGTCTTCGTCGCTGGGGTTAGAATCGGTCGATCCCCATGCCGGCATCGACTTTCATGCCCGCCTCGGCGCGCGCCTCGAAAAAGGCCAGCCCCTCGCCACCCTCTACGCCACCAGCCCCGCGCTTCTCACCGAGCCGGAACAGATTCTCAGGCAGGCCATTCACTTCTCCAAAACTCCCCCGCAGAAAGTTCCCTTGGTCAGCCGCATCTTCACCCGCGAATCGGCGGAAGCTCACCTGCGCGATGTTGTAAGGTAGTTTCCAGTTGTCAGTTTTCAGTTGTCAGTGGCCAGGGAATCGGTTTGCAGGAATAAGCTATTCCTCGCGGTTAATAGCCAGAATGTGGAGGGATGATCCACAAAGTATTTTCCCTTCACAGCGCTCATTGACCGGAAACTGACCACTGTTCTTCAAGGAGTTTGCTTTGGAACGCTATACCGGATTGCTGGGAATTCTCGCCGTCCTGCTGACGGCTTACTTGTTCTCCACCGACCGCAAGCACATTCGCTGGCGCACTGTCGCCTGGGGCATCGGCCTGCAAGTTACCTTCGCCTTCCTGGTGCTGCGCTTCGACTACGGACAGCGCGCCATGACCTGGGCCGGCGGCGTGGTCAACTCCATGCTCGCCTGCACCTTCGCCGGCTCCAAAATGCTTTTTGGCCAGCTCGGCCTGCCCAACTCCGGAGCCTTCGGCAATCTGCTGCCGCCCAACGCCGGCGCCATCTTCGCCTTCCAGGTGTTGCCCACCATCATCTTCATCTCCGCATTCTTTGCGCTGCTCTACCACATCGGCCTCATGCAGATCGTCATCCGCGGTTTTGCCTGGGTCATGCTCATGACCATGCGCATCTCCGGCGCGGAGAGCCTCAACGTAGCCGCCTCCGTCTTCATGGGCCAGACCGAAGCTCCGCTCACCATCCGCCCATTCCTGGCCAAGGCCACGCGCAGCGAGCTGATGACCATTATGACCAGCGGCATGGCCCACGTCTCCGGCGGCATCATGGCAGCCTACATCGCTTATGGCGTCGAGGCCCGTCATCTGCTCGCCGCCGTCATCATGACTTCGCCCGGCACCATCCTGCTCTCCAAGATTCTCGTCCCGGAAACCGAAGTCCCCGCCACAGAAGGCAAGGTCGTCATCCCCCAGGACGAGACGCACAAGGATGAAAACTTCATTGGCGCCATCGCCCGCGGCACCATCGACGGCGGCAAGCTGGCCATGAACGTGGCCATCATGCTCATCAGCTTCCTGGCTCTCGTCGCCCTGCTCGACTCGCTCCTCGGCTGGACGCACTCGCTCGCCTACATGCACTGGTTCCCCAGCTCGCTCGGCCAGATTCTCGGCTTCCTCTTCGCTCCCGTTGCCTGGCTCATCGGCGTACCCTGGCACGACTGCGGGGCGATTGGTAATTTACTGGGCACGCGCATGGCGCTCAATGAATTGCTCGCCTACATTTCGCTGGGCGCGCAGAAGGCCACGCTGCTGCCGCGCTCCTTCACCATCGCCACCTTTGCTCTCTGCGGCTTCGCCAACCTCGGCTCCATCGGTATGCAGATCGGCGGCATCGGCGCGCTAGTTCCCGAGCGACGCAACGACCTGGCCAAGCTCGGCTTCCGCGCCATGTTCGCCGGAACCATGGCCAACTTGATCTCCGCCTCCATCGCCGGCATCTTCCTGGGTTAGTACGCCGGAGGAATGCCCTGCAACTAATCGCTCACTACGCGCGTATGTACATGGTTTGAATGAACCAGGAAAGGAAACGCTATGCCATTGACCCCAGCCACAACCGTCGAACCCTCTCCAGACCCGCCTGAAGCGAACGCGATCGCGCCGGTCTGGCACACGGCCTGCGTCCTCTTGCTTCTTTGCAGCCTCGTCGCACTCGGCTTGTTCGCGCTGGGCGGCGACCGCATCAATCATGCGTATAATCGGGCGCTTATCTACGCCTTGACCATGGCCATCGAATGGCTCATCGTGGCCTTCATCGCCTTAGGCGCGCGCTGGAAGGGCGCATCGCTGCGATCCCTGACCGGCAACAATTCGCCCACCCTACGCTCCATTGCGCGCGATCTCGGCCTGGCTATCGCATACCTTATCGCCGCGAACATCGTCCTGGGAGGTATTGGGGCCATTCTGGGGCACTTCATCCACAACACGCCTAACGCGGCCATCAAGAATTTTCTCCCCCACACCGCCTTGGAGATCGCACTCTGGCTTCTGTTATCGCTCACCGCGGGCATCTGCGAGGAATTGATCTTCCGCGGCTATCTGCAACGCCAGTTCATTATCTGGACCGGAAACGCCGCTGCCGGAATCGCTCTGCAAGGCTTCCTCTTCGGAGTTGCACACGCCTACCAGGGGCTAACCCAGATCATTGTCATCGCCTTCTACGGCTGCATGTTCGGATTACTCGCTCACTGGCGCAAGAGCCTTCGCCCCGGCATGATGGCCCATTTCCTCCAGGATGGCGTGGGTGGTATTGTGCTGGCGCGCTTCATACCGAAATAGCCAACCGGCGCCTTTGTTATCCTGTCTCCGTGGAGTACGACCGCTATACCTACCCGCCCTATGATGCGCCGCTTGCGGACGCCTACGGCGCACAATTCGAATCCGTCTTCATCATCCTTCACCCTTTTGTCAGCGTCCCGGACAATCTCGCATGGAAGACTACTAAGCAGTATCCCGGCGACGAGCAGATTCTTAAGGATGGCGCAAAATGTCCCTGGGCCCGCGTTGCCGCTCCAACCGGATTGCCTACCTGCTGCAAACTGAATCAGGCGCTGCTCACATCCACAGGCTCCATCGCTCCTGAACTGTGCGACCTCTCCGCCGCCACTGCGCTCCAGAACTATCTCCAATCCGAATCTGTTTGGATGCCCGTATCGGGCCGCTTCGAACCCCTTCTGCAAATGGATTTTCTCGATGCCTTTGCCGCCGCCGGCCAGGATGAACTGATCTTCGTGCCTGAATTTCCCCATGTCGATCCCATCCAACTCCTCAATGGTTCCCGGCTCAGAAATCGCACGGAAGCCTTCCCCTCCCGCGGAACTCTGCTCGCGCCGGATGAATCCTTCCTGCTCACGGTCGATTGGGACAGTTTTTTTACCCTATTCTATGGCCCCCGCGCGTTTGTCACCGAAGTGGCCCGCCAACAAAATCTCGAAGGCTTTTTCGCCACCCCCACCACTGAGCATTCCTGGTATAACTACACGCTCGGATGCTGCATGGTCACGCTTGCCCCGGAGGTCTGGCCGGCTGCCTCATAGCTCATTCCCACCCTGTTGCTTTCCTTTTCATCCTCTTATTCACGCACAAGCCGGCTCCGCTCCGCGCCTGTAGAATGTCAAAAGCGCATCGTCAGGCGCTATAGTATGTCCTACTTCGACCAAGTCTCCGTAGCCGCGGCGTTTCTCAGCAGCAACCTGGGCTCGCTTCGACCCCGTATAGGCATTGTTCTCGGCTCCGGACTGGGCGCCGTGGCTAATGAAATCTCTGACCCGGTCGCCGTTCCCTACGCCGAGATTCCGCATTTTCCGCAATCCACCGTCGAGGGCCACTCCGGCCGCATCGTCGCCGGCCTGCTCGCCGACACGCCCGTCATCGTCATGCAGGGCCGGGTCCACTACTACGAAGGCTACTCGCCCCAGCAAGTCACCTTCCCAATGCGCGTGCTGGGCATGCTCGGCCTCCAGGCGGTCGTCCTCACCAACGCTGCCGGCGGCATCCAGGATGGCTACCGCGTGGGCCAGTTGGTCGCGCTCAGCGATCACATCAACCTCATGGGCTGGAACCCGCTCATCGGCCCAAACGAGCCGCGCTTCGCCGTGCGGTCCGGCGCTGGATTGCGCTTTCCCGACATGACCGAGGCCTATTCCAGGCGGCTTCGCGCCCTGGCGCGAGAAGCCGCGAAAGAGGAGGGATTTGAACTTGTCGAAGGCGTCTATCTGGCCGTCAGCGGGCCATGCTACGAGACCCCCGCAGAGATTCGCGCCTTCCGCGCGTTGGGAGCAACCCTGGTCGGCATGTCCACCGTGCCGGAAACCATTGTCGCCCGCCACATGGGAATCGAGGTGTTGGGCATCTCCTGCGTCACCAACCTGGCCGCCGGCATGGGCGCAACGACCCTCAGCCAGCAGGAAGTCATCGAAACCGGCCGTCAAGTCGAACTCCGCCTCGCGCGCCTGCTACAGCGGCTCATGCCCAAAATCGATGCGTTGATCTCTACACCTGAGACAGGAGCCAATCAGCCGTGAACCAGGAAGCCGGATGTAGCGCGCGTCTCCCCTTTCCGCCAGTTGTGCTGGGAATTGCCGGCTGCTCCGGCTCGGGCAAAACCACCCTGACAGCCGAGTTGGCACGCACCCTCGGCGGCGTCCACTTCCATATCGATACTTACTATCGCGATCTGGCACACCTCCCGCTGGAAGAGCGTGTCCGCCAGAACTTCGACCACCCCTCGCTCATTGAGAGTCCGCTACTGGTGGCCCACATTGCTGCGTTGGCTCGGGGAGAAGCCATTGATCGTCCCCTATATGACTTTGCATCTTATACCCGCATCCTCGGTCCCGGCGGAATCGCCCTTACAGAGACCGTCCACCCCAGCGCCTATCTGCTCATCGAGGGCATCTTCGCCCTTCATTTCACAGAATTGCTGCCCTTCTACCAATTGCGCATCTACATCGACACTCCGGACGAATTGTGCTTCCAACGCCGGCTAAAGCGCGACATCGAGCAGCGCGGCCGCACTCCAGCGCTGGTCCGCCAGCAATATGAGGCTACCGTCCGGCCCTCAAGCCTGGCATTTGTGCGCCCCTCGGCTGCAAACGCCGATCTATCCGTAGACGGAACTGCTGCCCTCGACTGGAAAGTCGAAGAGATTCTGGCCCAAATGAGCCTCCGCGGCCTGTTGAGCTTCCCGAATTGAAAACTCATATTTATTGCTAGCCACTTTGGTTTATTTGGTAGCCATTTTGGTTTTTTTGCCTTTTCCTTTGGCTTTCTTACTAAAGTTTTAACAAAAAACTATTATACGTTCACACTCTTACCGATAGACTAATCATGACGATGAGAATATCCGTGCAATCGTTGAAGCACAATGCGGCCATCTGGCTGCGGCAGGGCGTCTCGCCCCGGCGGCTGGCTCTCACGCTGGCCCTCGGCTTTGCCATCGGCTGCATCCCCGTGGTGGGCGTCACCACAGCCCTGTGCATCGTCGTGGCGCTCGCTTTGCGGCTCAACTTTCCCGCCATTCAGGTAGCCAATTATGCGGCGATGCCGCTGCAGCTACTGCTGATTGTGCCCTTCGTGCGCCTGGGTGGTCGGCTCTTTGCCTTCGGCTCAGTTCGCGCCACCGAGATTGGCTCGCTGCTGCACGCTTCGCCCCTGGCGCTGATTTCGCAGGTTGGCGGCATGGCCGGCCAGGCGCTGCTGGCCTGGCTGCTGATCGCCGTCCCCGCCGTGGTTCTATTAACCGTGATGCTGACCATGGTGCTGCGCCACGTTCCCGCTTTTGCCCAGACCGAATCCGGCGACTGAAGGACTACGCCTGGTATTGCTCGTCGCTCACCTGTTCCATCCACTCGACGGGGCTGCCGTTGAGCTTCTCCTGAATGGCGATGTGGGTCATCGCCGTGGCCGGCGCCGCGCCATGCCAGTGCTTCTCGCCCGGCGCGAACCAGACCACATCTCCCGGCCGGATCTCCTCGATGGGGCCACCCCAGCGCTGCGCCCGGCCACAACCGGAGGTGACGATCAGCGTCTGACCGAATGGATGCGTATGCCAAGCGGTGCGGGCGCCGGGCTCGAAAGTGACATGGGCGCCGCTGACGCGTGCTGGTTCAGGCGCGTCAAACAACATGTCGACCCGCACCGTGCCCGTAAAGTAATCTGCCGGTCCTTTGCCCGAAGGCACTGTACCGATTCTCTTGATCTCCATTGCTTGATCTCTCCTTAGCTGAATCCGCTGCTCAGCGGCCCGTCGTCTTTTCCAGCGCCTCGGGGTAGCGCGCGCCTTCCACCTCGATCTGCGATAGAGCGTCTTCGATTTCGCGCAGGTCGCCGGTTGTGAGTTCGACCGCGGCAGCGCCTATGTTCTCTTCCAGGCGGTGCAACTTCGTCGTCCCCGGAATCGGCACAATCCACGGCTTCTGGGCCAGCAGCCAGGCAAGTGCGATCTGCGCGGGCGTGGCTTTCTTTTCCGCCGCGATCTTGCCCAGCAGATCGACCAGCTTCTGATTGGCGATGCGGGCCTCGGGCGTGAAGCGCGGAATAATGTTGCGAATATCGCTTTTTTCAAACTTGGTATTCTCGTCCATCTTTCCTGTCAGGAAGCCTTTGCCCAGCGGGCTGAAAGGAACGAATCCGATGCCAAGCTCTTCGAGGGTGGGGATAATCTCGGCCTCCGGTGCGCGGTACCAGAGCGAGTACTCGCTTTGCAGCGCGGTGACGGGCTGCACGGCGTGAGCACGGCGAATGGTCTTTGCGCCAGCCTCCGACATTCCGAAGTGCTTCACCTTGCCCTGCTGAATCAGCTCCTTCACCGCTCCCGCCACGTCCTCAATCGGCGCCTCGGGATCGACGCGATGCTGATAGAAGAGATCGATAACATCGGTCCGCAAGCGCTTGAGCGAAGCCTCGGCGACCTGCTTGATATGCTCAGGCCGGCTGTTCAGACCCTTCGGGCCGCGGCTTCCGTCGGGATTGATGTCCATGCCAAACTTCGTTGCGATGACTACTTTGTCACGAAGCGGTTCGAGAGCCTCGCCAACCAGTTCTTCGTTGTTGAAGGGGCCGTAGACCTCCGCCGTGTCAAAGAACGTGACCCCGTGCTCCACGGCCGCGCGGATCAGCGCGATCGAATCCTTCTTCTCCGGAAACGGGGCGTAGGAGAAGGTCATTCCCATGCATCCCAGGCCAAGTGCGGATACTTCCAGATTGCTCTTTCCCAATTTGCGTTGTTGCATTGTGTCTCCATTCTCAATTGCTCAATACTGATTTTGACTGATTTGCCGTTTCCCAAATTGAAGGTGCATCGTTCACACGCTATTCGGATTTGAGAGAAGCCATGTCGATGGAGAAGCGATACTTCACATCGGACTTCACCATGCGCTCGTATGCTTCGTTGATTTTCTGGATGGGGATGACCTCGACATCCGAAGTAATGTTGTGCTGGCCACAGAAATCGAGCATCTCCTGGGTCTCCGCGATGCCGCCGATGAGCGAGCCGGACAAGCTGCGGCGACCGAAAATCAGCCCAAAGGCATTCACCGCGTGCGGCTTCTCCGGCGCTCCGACAACGGTGAGGTTGCCTTCCACGCGCAGCAGGTTGATGTAGGCGTTGATGTCGTGCTCGGCGGCAACGGCGTCGAGTATAAAGTCGAAGCTGCCGGCGTGCCGGCCCATCTCATCGGCGTTGCGGGAGAGAACCACTTCATCCGCGCCGAGGCGCAGTGCGTCTTCCTTCTTGCTCGATGACGTGGTGAAGACTACAGTATGCGCGCCGAACGCATGAGCGAATTTCACGCCCATGTGGCCTAGCCCTCCGATACCCACCACGCCTACCTTCTTGCCCTTGGTCACTCCCCAGTGGCGCAGCGGCGAGTACGTCGTAATTCCGGCACAGAGCAGCGGCGCGGTTCCGGCAAGATCAAGATTCTTGGGCACGCTGAGCACGAAGCGCTCATCGACGACAATGCTCTCCGAGTAGCCGCCGTAGGTGACGCCCCCGGTGTGTTTGTCGGGCGAGTTGTAGGTAAAAACCCCTTTCGGGCAGAACTGTTCGAGGTTGGCTTTGCACGCCGGGCAGTCCCCGTCGGAGTCCACCAGGCAGCCGACTGCACCCAGGTCGCCCGCTTTGAACTTCGTGACCGCGGAGCCGGCTTTCGTGACGCGCCCCACGATCTCATGGCCCGGAACGCAGGGGTAGGTGGTGGCCATCACCGCGCTCCACTCGTTTCGTACCGTGTGAAGATCGGAGTGGCAGATGCCGCAAAACAATATTTCAATCTGTACGTCCGTCTCAGTCGGGTCACGACGCACGATTTTGGTGGAAGCAAGCCGCGATGTTGCGCTGGCGGCTGAATATGCTTTGGCGTTGTACATGGGGGTTACCTCAATCTTTCCTGTTGGAGTTGATGATTCTGTTTGCATCATGGTGCATGAATAATGTTAAAAAATCGCGATTCTCATGATTCTGCCCTAGAAGAACACTGTATAGGTTGCCGCAAAGACAAGTGGATCGTTGACGCGCGGGGTGATGGCTGCGCCGTGAATGTAGCTGAGGCCCGCATTCAGGTATTGCCCGGAATGAACGCGAAGCGCGTAGCTGCCGGTAAGCGAGGCCGAGTTGCGCCAGACGGTCTTGCCGGTGGCCGTCAGCGAATCTGTCAGGTACCTGCTATGCCCCGTGGTTGAGGCTACAACCGAGGCCATATCAGCCGGCCGGGAGCGGAAGGGCGCCTTCTGATAAAGACGCGCCTCGTAGTAGCGGTCGTAGGCGTTAAGGGAAGCGGCGGCGGTCATCGCGGTGCCTCCAAGGTAGAGGCCTTGCGCGGGTTGAACCGGATTGGGATGGTGGATCTCGAAGTCGGCTAGAGCAAATGCGAGATGGTTGCCGGTCTGCTGCTTGCCGTTGACGAGGCTGGTGAATGCGGTGCTGTTGTACGCGTAGCCGCCGCGGAGCCATACCTCTGGAGCGGAAGCGGAGGCAGCCCGCTGGAAACCCGCCTCCTCAATCAGGAGGAGACCATCTCCACGAGGATCAAAACGAAAGCCCGCATGATTGCGGGCCACCTCGGCAGTGCCTCCGTTGGGGTCAAGACTGCGCTGCAAGCCTGCCTTCAGGTACGTGTGTCGCGGACCCCGCAGACGGATATTGGCGGATGGGGAGGTCAGTGGGAAGTATGATATGCCGAGTTCATAAGGGAGGACAGCATAGACGCCCTGCGCCGCCGTGGCGGTAGAACCACCGACGAAAAGACCAACGAAGTCGAGGTTGTTGGAAACGTAGCCGGCTTTCAGTTCGACACGGTCCTTGCCGAATTCCTTGTAGATATAAAGATCCCAAAGTTGCAGGGCCTTTGGATTGGCAGGGTTCCAGCTTGACCAGTTCCAGACGCCGGCAAGATAAAACTGGGCGTGCTGAAGGTGCAGTTGGCGGAGATCGGCACTGAGGATGGGTTGAATCATGGCGCTCTCGAAGGGCCGCTGCCCTACATAGCTCTGGTCATCGGCAGGCACGGGGCGGCTGAGAACATTCTTGTCGTAGACTTCATTCGAAATGACGCGCAGGGCGATCCCCTTGCTCAAAAGCGCTTGGCGGTATCGGGAATGCATATCTATGAGGCTCTCGGAAAAAGGTGGCATTACCGTGTCGCCGCCCACATAGTTCAGATCCTCAATCGACCGCTCGTTGCTTCCCGCCGCATTGGAAACAATACGTTGATCTGGCGCGCTCTGCGCATGGCTCCATGCGCCAAAATGCACAAAGAAGATCGTTATAAGAAGTGTTCTTTTTACCTGGTTGTTCGAATTCCGCACTCTCTTCTCCCGCGGTCTTTGCCTTTCGTCTGGGTCGCCAGCCGGAAAATCCTGACCGTGATCTGATGCTACGGTGGGTTGGATTCACAGCGGTATTCAAATCCTGCCGATCTATTGCCTATTCCTGTCGAACAGTCATTATTCTGTGCAAAGGCGTCCGGTTCAGCGATACGCTAAATTGGAAGGAGTAGCGGAGAATGCAAAGGGTGGAAGAAAAGGTAGCGAGCGCAAACTCGCGAGCGGAAGCGGAGAAGATGCGGGTCGAATTAGCGCGCAAGATTGCCGCCCACGTTCACACGGAGGGCCCAGTTGACACCGCCGTTCCCGGCCTGATCCTCTCCCGCAGAATCGCGCCTTCAGAGTTTCTTTGTACCACTTACGAGCCCGAGCTGGTGGTCTTCGCGCAGGGAGAAAAGCGCATCAACGTCGGCGGCACGACCCACATCTGCGATGGTTCCACCTATTTACTGACCTCGGTCGATCTGCCGGTCGAGAGCCAGATCATCAAGGCTTCCAGGAGCGAACCGTACCTGGCAATGGTCCTCAAGCTCGAGATGCCAGTGGTGCGCGAGATTCTCAGCCAGGAGGAGTTCCTGGCCCCTGAGGTCGCCTCCCGCACACTCGGCATGGCGGTCGGCAAGACCCCGGTCGAGTTGCTCAGCGCCTGCTGCCGCCTCCTGGATCTTCTGGATGTGCCCCAGGACATTCCCTTCCTCGGCGGCCTGATGCAGCGGGAGATCATCTACCGGTTGCTGCACTCGCCGCTCGGCAGGCATCTGCGCGCCATTGCCACGCTGGGCGAGCAGAGCAACCGGACGGCGAAAGCCGTTGCCTGGCTCAAGGCGAATTACGAAAAGCCACTGCGCGTCGAAGAGCTGGCCTCTGTGGCGCAGATGGGTGTCTCCACCTTCCACCATCATTTCCGCTCGCTGACCGCGATGAGCCCCCTGCAGTACCAGAAGCGGCTTCGCCTGCACGAAGCCCGCGTGCGCATGATCACGGAGGGTAAGGATGCTGCCAGCGCCGCCTTCGAGGTCGGCTATGAAAGCGCCAGCCAATTCAATCGGGAGTACAGCCGGTTCTTCGGCCAGCCTCCCATGCGGGATATCAAAGCGCGCAGGCTCGCCGGCGCCACGACCGCCCGTGACTGACGCAGGAATTCATGTGTGCAAATTGATCTGTCGCACTTTTCGTTTTGCCCAGTTTTGCGCAAAAAATCATGCGCGTCCAGTGACACTCCGAAAGCTGAGTCTCGGTGACTCTACTTTGGCGCGTAGGGGTCGTTCACCGGCTTGGCGCTCTCCAGCCAGGCGGTGTAGATCATGTCCCGCAACATGCTGGCGCCGGCCGCCAGCCGCGCGGCGGTAAACTCCCGCGACTCGGCTGTTCCCTCACCTGTAAACCCGCCCACCTTGTCCAGTTGGTAGACCTCTTCTACAAACGTCTTGGTGTTGCGCAGGTAGGATACATACGCATCGAACATGTCGCCTTCAATAGCCTTGACCGGCGTCATCTTCGCCCGCACATCGGCTTCGTGGATGTTGGCTTCCACAAACGGCCCCTCGAACTGCCAGTGAATCTTGTGCTCGGTGGTATAGCCGTTGGGATTCGGCCCTGTCCAGCCATTGTATTGGATGGTAGTGTGCAGGGGCTGCGAACCGTCGCTCACGTAGTGGCCCAGCCATCCGGCATAAAACAGGATTACCTGCTCGACCGGGCGGGTATCCTTCTTCTCCGCGGCCAGCCTGCGATAATCACGCATGGCGGACTTCAGCCGCTCCCAAACCTCGTCGGTCTCCCAGGGTTGCAGGCCGATCTTCTCCGGCCGCTGTCCGGAGGCGAAGACATTCGCCTCAAAGTCGAAGCGGCGATGCGGCAATGGCCCCAGCGCATCGGCCAACTCTATGTCGATGAAGTGCTCCGGCGCCTGTGCGGCCACCAGCTCCGGCTCTGCGGGCGAGCGCCAGCGGTCCGGCTCGGGGCCCAGGTATTCGATCTCGGCAATTGCCACCGGAGAGCGCAGAAATGCAGGAACTTCAACCGGCAGAGAACTGGCCGCGAGCCGGTTCACCAGCCGATGGCCCCCGTTGCCCCACGCGTGGGCCACAGGCGGTTGAGCAAGAACGCAAACCAGCCCGGCTGCGGCCAGTGCTGACAGAAACAGGCGGTACGGCGCTGATGAAGAGAACATGAGATCAGTATAGGTCCGGCGCAGAGAGCGCTGTTTGAATTTCCCGTAACGCCGGACCACTCGCCACACAGGCTGAATCAGAACCTGTATCCGCGATTGGGATTGTAGTCGAACTTCACCAATCCGTCCCTGTAGTCGATGTGGATGGCCAATAAATTGAGCGTGGTCGCCCCAAGGAATCCCGATATCTCCATCCCCACGTTTTTTGAGATCCTTGAAGTATCGAAGGCAACGACATCATGCGCCTTCTGGGATAGATGCGCAAAGTTGAAGGTGACTTCGTCAGCGGAATAGACATTCTTCACTTCTCCGTTGATACCCTTCACATGGTGTTGATCATCTGAGCGAACCTTAGTCACTTCTCGCGCGGCCTGCGGCGAGATGGTCGTGGCAAATGAGCCTGTATCCAGGATGAATAGCTTGATTTCTTTACCATTCAGTGCCGCAGGCAGAATGAGATTATGACCGACGCGATAGACGGGCGTGTAATCCTTCATCTCCGGGGCGATATAGCGGTCATAGGGCCCGTGGGAGGGACTTGGTTTCACAACAGCATTCTGCGCTGGAGCCGGGGCGTTGGAACCAGCAGCGGGAGCTTTCAAGCCGGAGTCCGTTCCCAGGGCAGGTGGCTTGTCTTGCGCTGCATCTTTAGCGGGCTCCTCCGATGCGCCGGATTCATCCGGATCCACGGCGCTCGTTTTCAGGGTGGGCGCTTGGGCGGTCTCACCCGGCCGCGGCGGCAAGGGGCTAAGCAGCAGCTTGCGCATTGGGTAATCCAGCGTAACCAGAAACTGCGAAAACACATCCATCCCAATCAGGCCATCGACATCCTCCAAGACGTTCCGGCTGTCGAGTACATCAACCGAGCAATCCTGAAACTCCAGGTTCCCGATGCGGATGGAATCGGCATAGGCGGTATAGCTGGGTGTGTACCCTTTATCGCCGATACCAGCCATCTCCGTTTTTGAAAAGGCCTTAAGACCAGCATGTTCGGCAACAGAACGAGACACCAGCAAACCGCCGGCGCCAGTATCGATCTGTAACCGGGAAGTGCGTCCGTTCAACTTCACTTCCAATCCGAAGGCGCGTATGTGCATCGGATCACGCATGAGCACGGCAAAAGGAATCTCGGTGGTTGCTGTCGGGGAGACCAGGTGGCAAACCTTGTGCGGCTCGGACGCCTTCTTCTTCAGGCTCTCCAGGTACATCCGCCAGTGACGCAAATCTTCCTCGTCGTCGCCCCTCGGGGCAGACAGGTACGCCTCCGCTTCGGCGATCCTCTGCTTCAAAGAGAGCGTGTGAATCCACTCCCCGCGAATTTCCGGATCCTCGGGATCGAGTATATGTGCGAATCCAAGCTGCTTGCGGCTTGTAGCATACTGTGAACTAAGACGCTCAAGATCAGCTAGAAGCAGATGATTGCGCGCGTTGCACAGGTCCAACTTGTCGGATTCAAAAGCCGTTTGACCGGCCACCCACGGCATTCCCTGGCGAAGCTCAACCTCGCCGCGTAACGTGATCAATGCCGCCGAGTTGGGAGCGGCGGCCAGCGAAGCCTTCACCGCATCAGCCGCCTCCTGCACCTTCTGCTGACGCAAGAGTGCATGAACCAGTCCCATGGTCATTTCCGCATCGCCCGGATGGCTGGCTAGTCCGGCTTTGTAAAGATCGGCTGCCTTCGCATAATTGGCCGCCAGGAACGCCTTGTCGGCCTCAGTGGGAGGGTGATGTTTCACCACATTGCAACTGGCCCCCAGCATAAACTTCTCTGGAAGACACAACAGGGCAACCAAAAGCGCGTACCGTACCACAAGTCTTGGCAAAGAAACTTTCCCAGGCATTCATGCACCATTTTCCCTATAGTCAGCAGCTTACCATCGACTCGCCGGATGCCGTGAGGTTCAGAGCTTATCCTGAACAAAGTCGAAGGGAACCTATATATTGTCTTTCTGATGCAAGGGTGCAAAACCAGAATTCCGGCATTCACCGAGATGCACTAAACTCAACCCATGGGCTTTCAGGATTTTCTCGGCAATTCGGCCACGGTGACCCGGCTGCGCGAGAGCATCGGCGCGGATCGTTTTCCGCAATCGCTGATCCTGGCCGGGCCACGAGGGGCGGGCAAGTACACCCTGGCCCTGATGCTGGCCAAGGCCGTCAACTGCCTCCAGCCCACCGACTCGGACAGTCTGCCCGACTTCTGCGGCGTGTGCGCGAACTGCGCGCGTATCAGCGGCTCAGCCAATCTTGAAACCCTGGTCGCCGAGGCCGTCGCCGCGCGCGATGAGATGCGCGACACCGACAAGAAAGAGACCCGCATCCTCATCCAGACTCACCCGGATGTGCTCATCATTCCGCCCGACCCGCCGCAGTTGCTCATCAAGGTGGGCCAGGTTCGCCAGGCCATTCACGTTGCCTACTACCGCCCTCCAGTCGAGTCGCGCCGCACCTTCACCATCTTCACCTCGTCAGCATTTATGAAAGAGGCTGCCAACTCCCTGCTCAAGCTTCTCGAAGAACCGCCCGCGCACAGCTCGCTGATCCTGCTCACCGAGAATCCACAGGAGCTGCTGCCCACCATCCGCTCACGCGCCGTCGTGCATCGTCTCGGCGCGATTCCCGCCTCCGAGTTGGAAGCCCTGCTTGCCCGGCGGCGTCCGCTACTCAAGCAGAAGGACCGCACCCTTGCCGCGCGCCTGGCCGAAGGAGCCGTGGGCCGCGCCCTAACACTCGATCTCGACGCTTATCTGGCCAGCCGCCAGGACGCCCTCATCCTGCTGCGCAATGCACTGCGCGAGCCCGGGGTCCCCGCGGATAGGTCTTCGTCCGCGGGGTGGGAATCCGATTACTCCCAACTTTTTCACGCCACCGAAAGCTACCGCGCCGGCGCCGACGGCCAGGAGAAGACCATCAACCTGCTGCGCGCTCTCGGCAGCCTCATTGAAGATCTGCTGCTCATCGTGGCCGGGACGCCCCAGCTCATCCGCAACCTGGATATCGAAACAGAACTCGCAAGCCTTGGCCAAGGCCTGAGTCTCGATTGGATCGACTCCGCCGCCCACGCCCTTGTGCAAGTCGAACAGGGCATGCGCCGCAACCTGCTTCGCTCCCTCTCGCTGGACGCCATGGCCGTCAGCCTTGAACCAAGCTAATCTCAATTAGTCACGACTTTCACCCAGCGCTAATCAAGGAGGCTGCTCTTCAATGACGAACAATCCCACTCGCTCCCAGACCTATGCACGCAGGCGGGCGGCCTCGTTCGCACCCTTCCGCCTGCTGGCCTACGGCCAGAAACAGGAACTGGAGCCTGCCCAGCACAATGCCGAGCTTTTTTACCTGCAAAAGCAAATTCAGTCTCAGACTCCCATGGTCCTTGTCCTGGAAGACGGAGAGCAGATCGAAGGCTGCATCGAGTGGTACGACCGCAATGCCCTCAAGATCCGCGGCAGCCAGAAGACTTTGGTATACAAATCCGCCATCAAATATATGTACAAAGTCGGCGATGCCGGAATGCCGGGACTAGGGAATAGGGAATAGGAAGCTGCCGTAATGGCCGCAAACATAACTCTATTCCATGGATTCGTGGTTATCCACCATTTCCGCAATAGCCGCGAAAAGCATGTGGCACGGTGATTCATTGCCCGTTTAGCAAAGAGGATTCACCAGCCGGTTTCCTAGTCCCTAATCCCTATTCCCTGGTCCCTATTCCCTGATCCCTGTTCCCTGCTTTTAGCAGCCGGTCACGGATGGCCGCGCCGATCCCCTTGTCCGGCGGCAGCGGGCACAGAATCACCGTGCAACCCGCATCGTCCAGCGCGCGCAGTCCCGCATACAGCTCCCGCGCCAGCTCCTCCGGAGCAGCCCATCGGCCCCAGGTGTACACCGCCGCAGCCCCGGCCGGCTCAGCCACCTCGCTGGGCAGCATCACACCCACCTGGGCTTCAGAAAGATCCTGCATTACCCCTTCCAGCCTCGCTCCCAACTCGGCCAGTTCACCTTCGATGAGCACCAGCCGCGCCCGGGGAGCATAATGCCGCAGCCCCATCCCCGGCGAAGGCTGCTCTACACGCGGCTTAATTTCCACTACCCTGCTGTCGCGGTACATCTCCACTGCCCCGGCAGTGTATCGAATCTGGACACTCGTCACAGCCCCCGGCCGGTAGATCACCATCGGAGTCTGGCAGGGGTCCAGCACCGTGGATTCGACTCCGTGCTCGGTCGGCCCCGCATCCAGCACTGCATCAATGCGCCCGTCCAGATCGGCGAGCACATGCTCGGCGGTCGTCGGGCTGATGTGGCCAAAAAGATTGGCGCTGGGCGCGGCCACTGGAAGCCCCGCCCGCCGAATCAGCTCCAGAGCAACCGGATGCGCAGGCATGCGCACGCCTACCAGAGGCCGCCCCGCCGTCACCGCATCCGGCACGGCAGCCGTTCGCGGCAGCAGCATCGTCAGCGGTCCCGGCCAGAAAGCCCGCATCAGCTTGCGTGCCGCTTCAGGAATTTGCTCGACCAGCCCATCAAGCATCTTCTCGTCGGCCACATGCACAATCACCGGATCCCATGCCGGCCTTTGCTTGGCCGCGAAAATGCGGCTCACCGCCGCCGCGTCCAGCGCATTCGCGCCCAATCCATACACTGTTTCAGTGGGCAGCGCCACCAATCCCCCGACGCGCAGAATCTGCGCGGCGCGCTCCAAGGCCTTCGCGGCCTCTGAAGTTTCCAGGTTCACCGGGTCAACCACTAGTCGCAGTGTCTTCACTGTCTCATTTTCGCCGCTCACACTCCGGCAGCGCCACTTACCCTAAGTTTGCCCTGTGATGGCTATCGTTCAAATCTGTACCTGCTACTGACTCTTTCTAGCTCTTCTTCCTGGGGAAGTTCTTCTTCTTCCATCCTGCCAGCCCGAGCAAACCGGTTCCCAGGAGAATCATAGATGTGGGTTCCGGGACCGGGTCCAGCAACTCCCCGACAACATGCGTTTCTGAGAAGCCAGCGCTAGATTCCTGGAATGACCGGACATTCCAGGTCTGGCCGTTCGGGAGAGTTACTATGCCCGGATCCCCGGGGAAAAAGTCCACCACGTTGGAAGGAAGACCTGTGTGCTCGTTGTAGGGATTCACGCCGTTGGAATACGGACCAATCACGAGAGGGCCAGCTGGAACACTCGTCCACTCAGCTCCGTTTTGGGAGAGAACAGTGCTGCCGTTTAGAACCCCGCCATCGTAGAAAGGGAATGCGCCGCAGCCAACGCCCGTGCCGCTGTCGCCTCCCATGCACACGTCAAAGTACACATTAAGAGTCGAATCGAATGTGCCGCCAGCCAAGCTGCCCATGACATTGATGGTTCCCGTGTCTAGCGCAAGATCGGCAGGGTCGAGCGTGATAAAAATGTCGTCAGCTACGTTCGCCAGGGACAGGCCCGTGATCTGCAGGTTCGACTGAAACCCGCCGTTGATGACCGTGTCGCTCGTCCGTTGGATGATCGTATCTGCGCCCCCCGGCGCGCCTACGATTGGATAGCCCGTCAGGGGGATGCCGTTAAACTGAGTCCCCGGAAAGGTCATCAAATAGTCGGTACCCGCCGCCACGCAGGGCGTGCTGCCGTCGCTGCAAATCCCATCTGCGCGGGCGAGCGGGAAATAGAGAAGCAGAACCAAGGTGCTGCATGCCAAGCATCTTAGGATTTTCATCAATTTCCCCTTTCGAATTTTCACAAAAAATCGAGTCTGAATTTACTCCTCAGCCTTCCAGATGTCGGCAGTGTAGATCACATTGCACTTAAATTGTCAAGAGAAATCAACGTCTAAGTGCGTATTTCAAGCCTCTATGCTCCTCGCCCCCTGCCGTATACTCACTCCAGCCCATGCCCATCGAGACCGAGATTAAATTCCGCGTGGACGACCTGGCCGGACTGGCTCAACGGCTTGAAGCCGCGGGCTTCCGCCTGCAAACTCCGCGCGCCTTCGAGAGCAATGTTCTATACGACACGCCCGACCGCGCGATGCGCGCGCGCACCGAGATTCTGCGTATTCGCAACTATGCCGGGCGCTGCACCATCACCCACAAGTGCCTGCCGGATGACGGCCCCGGCGAAGACACCCACAAGCATCGTATGGAGACTGAGACAGAGATCTCCGACGGCGCCGCGCTCGAAGAAATCTTCCTATCCCTCGGCCTGGTCGCGGCCTTTCGTTATGAGAAATGGCGCACGGAATGGACCGACGGCGAGGGCCATTGCGTGGTCGATGAGACCCCCATCGGCAACTACGCCGAGCTGGAAGGCTCCGCTGAGTGGATTGACAGCGCCGCCGCACGCCTGTGCATCGATCCGGCACAGTACATCATCCTCAGCTACGGCCGCCTCTTCGATCTGTGGCGCGACGAGCACCACTCTTCCGGCGAAGACATGACCTTTGCCGCCGTAGGTACAGATCCCACCCCTCGGTAATCAAATTCTAAAAATCCCTTAACGAAGGCCCCTCCAGTCGCCGATAACCTCAATGAGAAGTTAACAACTGTGAGGTTACCTATGAATAACAATCGATTTGAGTTTGCTTCCAGCCGGATGCGGCGTGCCGGAACCCGGATGATTCAGGCGGCCGCTTTGGCGCTCATGGTGGCGCTAGCCATGCCTGCCCATGCAGCGGACGCGCGCGCCGTCAAAATGCGGGTTGCACCAGCCTATCCAGAGATTGCCAAGCGTATGAAAGTGACCGGCGAGGTCCGGCTCACGGTCACCGTGGACGCGGAAGGCAAGGTCACCGACGTGCAACCGATCAGCGGAAACCGTATGCTCACAGACGCCGCCGAGGATGCCGTGCGCAAATGGAGATTCGAGCCCGGCGGCGGCTCCGCCGCTGTGATAGTGTCGGTCAACTTCGCTCTTTAGCAAGCGGAGTTTTAAAGAGTATGCGGCATAGGGATGGTTCGCCGTGCGCCGGCATCCTCTGAAAACCTGATTCGCGCTTCGCGGTGTTACATGTCTAACACGGAATTTCTCCCGCGTTTATTCGACCTCAGACCAGCCTGCCTCGATGCAGGCATATGGAAGAAACCCATGCCATGCCGATCCTCGACCTGATCTCCGCTGCTCCGGGCGCGTTATCTATCGCGCTCATCGATCCGGATGATCTGCGCCGCCAGGAGGTAGCCAGCGCTCTGGCGGGATATCACGGGATGACCGTCCGGGAATATGCTTCCATCCCTGCCGACCTCAATGATCTGCCCCTGATGCTGGAGCAGCATTACGACGCCATCCTCATCGGCCTGGACAGCAACCCGGAGTTCGCCTTCGAGGTGGTGGAGATCCTCTGCGACTGTAACTCCACTACCGTGATGGTCTATTCAGCGCAGACCTCTCTGGAGCTGGCCATCCGCTTTATGCGCGCCGGCGCCCGCGAGTTCCTCACTCTGCCCCTGCTCCCCGCCGAAATGGCCGACGCCCTGGACCGGGTTTTATCTCGCCGCTCGGCGACGCCCCAGGGCAAAAGAACATCTAAAAAGTTCTTCGTCTTTATGGGCGCCAAAGGCGGCTGTGGAGTGACCACCATCGCCGCAAATTTTGCCGTCGCGCTGGCTCAGGAGTCTGGCGAAAAAACCCTCTTGATTGACCTCGGAGTTCCTCTCGGCGATGTGGCGATCAACCTCGGGATGAGCACCGAGTACTCCACCGCCAACGCCCTTCAGGATCCCAGCCGGCTGGACACCAGTTTTCTCCGCTCGCTGCTGGCCAGGCACGGCTCGGGATTATCCGTTCTCCCGGCTCCAAGTGAGTTCTCACCCCAGCCGGCCACCGTCGAAGCCATTGACAAAATGCTGACCGTCGCGCGGCAGAGCTTTGTTTATGTGGTCGTTGACGCCGGCTCAAGAGTTGACTTAATGGGAACCTCTCTCTTTGGAGATTCCTCCACCCTCTATCTGATCACCCAGGTCGGCGTTTCGGAACTGCGCAACGCCAATCGCCTCATCACGCAATATTTCGCCGCGCGCGGACACAGTCTCCAGATCGTGCTGAACCGGTATACGCCCCACGCTATGATCTTCGATGAGCAGCAGATTGCCAAGGCCCTCACCAGGCCCGCCTTGTGGAAGATTCCCGACGATTATGCCACCGCCCGCCGCACCCGCAGCACAGCCACTCCGATCGCTCTGGAAGATTCGCCCATCTCAGACGTGATTAGGCAGATGGCCAGAACCGCATGCGGCTTGTCGGCTCATCCGGAGAAGAAAAAGGGCTTCTCCCTCTTCGGATAAAAAACTCACGGCCTGGCAAGGCCGTTGCGGCAAGCCGCCGGGCTGGAATAAGGGTAAACGATCCGCGGTTACTTCCCCGCCCCGTGGCATTTCTTGTACTTCTTCCCGCTGCCGCACGGGCAAGGATCGTTGCGGCCCACCTTTTCGCCCGTCCGGCGCTGCACGGGCTGGCTTGCGTCTCCCGCGCCGGCCATGCTGGCCGCCTCCAGCTCCCGCTGCTTTTTGCGCCGGAACTCTTTCTCCAGCGCGTCGATGGTCGTGGAAGGCTGGCGCGTGGAAATCCCAATCTCCCGCGGTTCCGCGTCCGTCGTTAGAGGCCGCGCGCTGCTGGCCACCGGCGGCGCGGCGGGAACCGTCCGGCTGATGCGCGGCGCCGCATCCATCGGCTGGCCGTCCGGACCAAGAATCTGCATCCTGAAGAGGAAACGAACTGTGTCCTCCTGGAACTTCAGCATCATGGCCTCGAACATGTCGAAGGACTCCCGCTTATATTCCACCAGCGGGTCCCGCTGCGCATAGCCGCGCAGTCCGATGCCTTCCTTCAGGTGGTCCATCGACAGCAGGTGGTCCTTCCACAGCCCGTCGATCACGTTCAACATCACCATCCGCTCGTGGTAGCGCATGGTCGCCGGCGACAGAATCCTTTCCTTGGCCTCGTAATCCTGCTTCAGCCTCTCGAAGATGGCATCGCCCAGCTCGTGCCGATTCAGCTGGTGCGGATTGATTCCCGTCGCGCCGATATTCAGCGAAGCCAGTTTCAGCCCGAAGTGATCAACGAGCTTTGCGTCCAGCCCTTTCATATCCCACTGATCCGGATGCTGCTTCTCCGCGGCAAACTCGTCGAGCAAGCCGCTCAGAATCCCGCCAACATAATCCTCCAGAATCAACTCCCGCTGCTCCACACCCTCCAGCAGTTGCCGCCGCAGCCCGTAAACCGCCTCGCGCTGCTTGTTCATCACATCGTCGTACTCCAGCAGGTGTTTGCGCGCCTCGAAGTTCTGCGCCTCAACCGCCTTCTGCGCTCCCTCAATCCGCTTGGTGATCATCTTCGACTCGATGGGCTCGTCTTCTTTCATGCCCATCCGTTGCATCATGGTGCTCATCCACTGCCTGGCGAAGATGCGGATCAGATCGTCTTCCAGCGAAAGGTAGAATCGTGATTCGCCCGGATCGCCCTGTCTTCCCGCGCGCCCGCGCAGCTGGTTGTCCACGCGCCGCGACTCGTGACGCTCCGTGCCCAGAATGAACAGTCCGCCCGCCGCGATCACCTGCTCGTGCTCTTGCTGCGCCGCCTCCGCGTGAACCTTGAAGACCTCCGCCCACTCCGGCTCGGCAATCTCAAACTCCTGCCCCTGGTAGTAGAAGCGCAGAGATCCCGGCGGGGCCATGGGATTAATCGCGCCCTCGGCCACGCTGATGGCTCGCGCCTTGTTCTTCTTCACCAACTCTTGGCGGGCCATGAAATCCGGATTGCCGCCCAATAAAATATCGGTTCCGCGCCCCGCCATGTTGGTGGAGATGGTCACCATCCCCAGCCGCCCGGCCTGCGCCACGATCTCCGCCTCGCGCTCGTGGAACTTGGCGTTCAGCACTACATGCTTCACGCCCTTGCGCGCCAGAATCCCGGAGAGCCGCTCGCTCTTTTCAATCGATGTGGTTCCCACCAGCACCGGCTGCTTCCGCTCATGCAGCCGTTCAATGTCCTCGGCTACCGCCTTGTACTTCGCCTTCTCGATCAGGTAGACCACATCCGGATTTTCAAGTCGCAACAACGGCTTGTTAGTGGGAATCACCACGATCTCCAGCTTGTAGATCTTTTCGAACTCCGCCGCTTCCGTCTCCGCCGTGCCGGTCATGCCGCTCAGCTTCTTGTACAACCGGAAGTAATTCTGGAAGGTAATGGTGGCCAGCGTCTGGTCTTCCTTGCGGATGCTCACGCCTTCCTTGGCCTCGATGGATTGGTGCAGCCCGTCCGACCACCGCCGCCCCGGCATCAGACGCCCGGTAAAGGTATCGACGATGATCACCTCGCCGTCCTTCACCACGTACTCCACGTCCCGCTTGTAAAGCGCTTCAGCCTTGATCGCCGTCTCGACGTAGTGCTTCATCTCCCAGTTTTCCGCGTCGGCGATGTTGCCAATGCCCAGCAACTTCTCGATGGTCACCCAGCCCTCGTCTGTGACTCCAATCGTCCGCTGCTTCTCGTCCACGATGTAATCGCCGGTCAGGTATTTTTCCCCTTCCCTGAGTTCCAGGCCCAACTCCGCGCAGCGCTGCGTGTCGCTGGCTTCAATCTCTTCGCCCTTCACCAGCTTGGGAATAATCTGCCGCGCCAGCGCGTACTTGTCCGTCGTCTGTTCGGTTGGTCCGGAGATAATCAGCGGCGTTCGCGCTTCGTCGATCAGAATCGAGTCCACCTCGTCCACGATGGCGTAGTAGTGCCCGCGCTGCACGCAATCTTTTATCTCGAACTTCATGTTGTCGCGCAGGTAGTCAAAGCCGAACTCATTATTTGTCCCGTAAGTAATGTCGGCCAGGTAGGCGGCCCTGCGCTCGTTGTCGTCCAGGTCGTGTACGATGACGCCCACCGTCAGCCCCAGAAACTCGTAGATCTTGCCCATCCACTCGGCGTCGCGCTTGGCCAGATAGTCGTTCACCGTGACCACGTGCACGCCGTGTCCGGCCAGCGCATTCAGATAGCAACTCAGCGTCGCCACCAGCGTCTTTCCTTCGCCGGTCTTCATCTCGGCGATCTTGCCCTGGTGCAGCACCATGCCGCCGATCAGCTGCACGTCGAAGTGGCGCATCTGCACCGCACGCCAGCCCGCCTCGCGCACCACCGCAAAGGCCTCGGGCAGAATCTCGTCCAGCGCCTCCCGCTCGGCCGCACCCTGCTCCGCGGCGCGCCGTTCGGCAACCTCCCGCGCTTCCGCCTCGTGCCCCTCCGCCTTCAACTCTTCAGGGCTCTCAAACCTCTTCAGCCGCTCCTCAACCTTCGCCGCAATCCGCGCCCGGAACTCCGCCGTCTTGGCCCGCAATTGCTCGTCGGACATCTTCTTCGTGTCCGCTTCCAAAGCGCTGATCACGGCCACCATGGGCATCAACCGCTTGATCAGGCGCTCGTTCGCCGTGCCAAATATCTTGGTCAGTACTTTATCGAAAAACACAGGATTCTCCGTCTATCAGTGTAAATGGTGGGGGATACTGACCGTATAACAATTGCTGCTTGTGTAGTACTCATCTGTATGTAACAGGTCCCGATTCAGGGAGCTGGGAGAATCAATCCACCCCGCCTCGTACAATAGTTACAGTAAGCCGAACTCCACCCAACCCATGGCCGACGAAGAACAAAAGAAACCTCAAAAGCCCGATGAAGAACCAACCGGCAAGGTCTACGACTCCCGGCTCATGCGCCGGCTCGGCCACTATCTGCGCCCCTACTGGTGGCAGGCTTCGGTCTCCGCCCTTGCTGTCAGCCTCAAATCCATCTGCGACATCACCGGCCCCTACCTCATCATGGTGGGCATCGACCGCTACTTCCCCAGGGACTCCGGTTCCTCAACCTCCACCAATCTCCTCGCCAACGTCCTGAGCTCAACCAACTGGCTCACCCGCCGCCTTCCCGCCGATCCCTACCAGGGCATCACCCGTCTGGCCCTCATCTTCCTCGCCGCGCAGATTGCCGCTTATCTCTTCGAGTTCATCCAGATCTATCTCATGCAGTGGACCGGACAGAAGCTCATGTTCGACCTCCGCCGCGAAATCTTCCGCCACATGCAGCGCATGCACATCGGCTTTTTCGACACCCACCCCGTCGGACGCCTCGTCACCCGCATCACCTCCGACGTAGACGCCATCAATGAAATGTTCACCGCCGGCGTGCTGGCCATCGTCGATGACTTCTTCAACCTCGTTTTCATGGCCGCCCTCATGCTCAGGATCAACTGGCGGCTGGCCCTGCTCGCCTTCTCCGTTCTGCCCTTCATCCTGATCGTTACCCGCATCTTCCGCGATCATGTGAGGGAGAGCTACCGGCGCGTGCGCACCGCCATCGGACGCATCAACAGCTTCACCCAGGAGCACATCTCGGGGATGAGCGTGGTGCAGCTCTTCAACCGCGAACAGCGCGCCTTTAATGATTTTGAAGATGTGAACCGCCAGCACATGATCGCGTTCAAGGACACGATCTTCGCCTACGCCCTCTTCTACCCGGCCGTCGATCTGCTCTCCCTGGTGGCTATTGCCCTGGTCATCTGGCGCGGCGGCTTCGGCGTGCTCGCCGGCGTGGTCACCGTCGGCGTGCTCAACATGTTCATCCAATACTCGCTGCGCTTCTGGCGGCCCATACAGGACATGAGCGACAAGTACAACATCCTGCAATCGGCCATGGCCGCCGGCGAGCGCATCTTCCGCCTGCTCGACACCAAGCCGGAGATTGTCTCGCCCGCCCATCCCCTCCCCGGAGACGGCAGCAACCGCATCGAGTTCCGCCACGTCTGGTTCACCTATCAGAAGCTCACGGAAGAGCAGCAAGCCGCCGTCAACTCGGCCTCCGAAGCCGCCAATCTCGCCGCCATCCCCGGCATCGAGTGGATTCTCAAAGATGTCTCCTTCACCGTCGAGCCCGGCCAGACCGTCGCCATCGTCGGCCACACCGGCGCCGGAAAAACCACCCTCACCAGCCTGATGATGCGCTTCTACGAGGTGACAGCGGGGCAAATTCTCCTTGACGGCATTGACCTGCGCCAGCACGATCTGACCACGCTTCGCCGGCACTTCGCCGTCGTGTTGCAAGACCCGTTTCTCTTCACCGGCACGCTGGCCGATAACATCCGCTTCGGCAACGAAGCCATCACCGGCGCCGATCTCCGCCGGGCCGCGCGCGACGTCAACGTGCTGGACTTCATCGAGAGCCTGCCCCACAAATTCGACGAGCCTGTGCAGGAGCGCGGCAACTCCCTCTCCACTGGCCAAAAGCAGCTCATCAACTTTGCCCGCGCGCTGGCCTTTAATCCCCGCATTTTAATTCTGGACGAAGCCACCTCCAGCGTGGACACCGACACCGAGCTGCGCATCCGCGGCGCATTGGAGCGCATGGTCGAGGGCCGGACCAGCGTGCTAATTGCCCACCGCCTCTCCACCGTGCAGCGGGCAGAGACGATTCTGGTGATGCACAAGGGGCAGTTGCGCGAGATGGGAACGCATCAGGAACTGCTGGCCCACCGCGGCCTCTACTGGAAGCTCTACCAGTTGCAGTACAAGGATCAGGAGCAGTGGTCAGGGGTCAGAGAACAGGGGACAGCCGGTCCAGCACGCGAACCCTCTATCGCGACGGCGAATTAGAGCATTTCCACTATGTCTGTAATGCTGGCATCGTGTTATCCCACCTTAGGCACAAAGACAAAGACGTGCCGAAGGTGGGGCACCGCTTTCGTGAGGCGACGGGCTGCGGTCAGCGCAAAAAACAAAGGCGCCAGAGATTCCGGACTCTCTGGCGCCTCGATCGCGATGAACTCAGGTTGCTTAGATCATGTATCGTCCCCTTCAGCTTCCCAATGCTACCGCAAGTTTCCTCGCGTCCTGCATCTTTCCGCTGTACCGGCGATGAAGCTTCGAAGCGCCTCGAATCCCTCATCCTTCGGCCCTTAGGCCCTTCGTCCCTTCGGCGCGCGCAGTCTGTGAATCTCCGGGTTTCCCCGTTTCTTCTCTTCTGCGACGCCTCCGAGTCTCCGAGTCTCCGAGTCTCTGATGCGTCCGCGGTTGCCCGCTCTTCGCATCTTCCGGCATTACCGATGGTAAGTTCGCGGGTTTCCCCGCGCGCTCGCTCCCTCGGCTGCCACTGGCTGATGGCTACACGAGTTGCCTCGCACGGCACATCCTCCGGCAGCGCCCTCTCCGCGTCTGCGGACTACCCTGCGGGTTGCCCCGCGGCGTGTCTCGCATCCTGCGGCTACGGCTGGTCCGATATGACTCCCCGGCCGATAACAAACCTTGCATCCCCGGCTAGGCCGTGGATGAATCTTTGCTTTCTGCCGGCTCCTGCACATTCCCTGCTGGCTCTGGATGCAATCTCGATTGAATCTCAAACTCCCTGCCGTTGCCGGCCTGGAGCACGCGCGCGATCGGATTCTGCATCGTCCTGCCAACGGGGAACTGCGTTTCCAATTCCCTGGAGGTCACCAACTGAAGAGGAGCTTAGGACGGTCGAATCTGTGGAAGCAAGTGCAAAAAAAGAATTAATCTGTGGATTTCACCAGTTGTGGTGCAAAATTCGGCGCCGAGCTCAATGCAAGGCATAAAAACAACGAAGTGCCAAAGGGGAGCAGCCGTTTGTGAGAGCTTGAACGTGGCCTGGCCGAGCCGATTGATTCCCCCACCTAAATTTTCGATCTATGTCCAGTAGATTTCGATGCCTTTTGCGGTGGCGCGGATGCTGGGCGGCTTGTGGTTGGTCAGAATCCTGATGGCGGAGAAGCCTCCGCCCAGCACGCAGACCGCTCCGCCGCCCACCAGCAGGCCCAGTTTGCTGGTCGGTTCGGGATCGAGGAATGCCAGGATCACCATGGTGACGCCGACCGTGCTCATGCCGAGCGCGACAGAGACGCTGGCGATTTCGCGCCGGGAGAGGCCGGAGACGCGCGCCATCTGCAACAGCGTCTGGTCTTCGGGATTGATGCCCAGGTGAGCATCGTCGATAAGAATCGCCGCCTGGCGGGCCTTGTACAGCAGCGCCAGCGAACGCAGCCAGTTGGGATCGGAGGTTTTGACAATTTTCTCGAGGGAATCGTCCATGGGAAAGAGTCTATACCCTGAGGCGGATGAGATGACGGCATCAGGTTGGTTGCTTCTCGAAGCTACGATCAAGACGATAAAAACAATAACAGACTATAGATTTCCCAACTCAGGCGCAACAACAAAGACGCGCCGAAGGTGGGGCACCCGGCGTTACAATGGGCGCGGAGTTAACCATGCAATTTTTTCTGGCATTCTTCTGCGCAGGCATCGCTTTTTACGCGTGGCAAAGCTGGCGCCGCAACCCGATTTATTCGCTGAAGAACACGCTCGTGGACGCAGCCGTGATTCTGCTGGGCCTGGCGCTGGTGGTCGGCTTTACCGAGCTGATCGCCTTCCATCTCCCCAGCCAATCACCCGCGCTGATTGTGCTGTGCTGTGTAGCTGTTATCGCGGCCATCACCCTTGGCCTGATCGCCGCCAGCTTCCGCATCACCGATGGCCCCATTGCCAAAGTGCCCGCGGGGACGAAGCCTGACAGCAGGAATCGGCGCAAGCTAACCCCGTGGACTCTGGGGACGGGGCTGGTTCTGCTGTCGTTGCTCGGCTGGGCCGCGCTGGTTTCGTCCGAGGAGGCGGAGTTGCCGCTTATCTTTGCGGCTCTTGTGCTCATGATCGGCGTAGCTTCACTGGGAAGCCTGTACATCAAAGCCCGGCGCGCTGACTATGCCAGCGCGGCCCTCAAGGCTGATTTCTGGGTGCATTGGCAGGATGATATCTGGCTGGGGCCCGACGGACTGCTCATCGGCGGCGCGTACACGCCGTGGCTATCCTCCGGCGACTATCTGACGGAGGCCCGCGTTGAAACGGGTCCACCCCTATCTTTGCTGCTGGCCTTTCAAAAGGCCTTCGGCGCGCGCGGCGATCTGCTTATAACGCGGGTGCCCATCCCGGAAGGACGGGAGAGCGATCTGAAATTGCTCGAGGAAAAGCTGGGCGCGCGATGCCCCAAGGCGCGCGTTCACTTTGATGTTGCCGCCAGGGCGAAAGTCTGAGTTGCGCCCGCGGGGCAATTCGGCTGCTCGCTTCAGACCCGCCGGCGCGCATATGGTGGATCGCAGCGGCTTCCTCCCACAATCTTTCCTAACCGCTCCCGGCAAAATCCTGTCTAATACTCTGCATGGGCAAGAACGACCACGCGGCGATCCGGGCAATTCTGGCTGGGGACAAGGAGGCCTATGGAGCGCTGGTGGAGCGCCATAGCCAAAGCCTCTTCCGGGTCGCATTCCGCATCACCGGCAATGAAGCCGACGCGGAGGATGTTGTTCAGGAAGCGTTCCTGCGCGGATATCGCAAACTGGAGAGCTTTGAGTCGCGATCGAACTTCGGCACATGGATTTACCGGATCGCGGTCCGTTGCGCGCTGGATAAGATTGGCGGCCATGCGGCAGATGAAACCAGCCGCGTGGCAGGGGCCGATGATCCGCAGCTTGCCGAAGTACAGGTGGCGGATGGCGCCGCTGGGCCTGACCGGCTGCTGCTGAGCGGCGAGATCGCAGCCATGCAGGAGATAGCCATGAACAGCCTTACGCCCACGGAACGAACGGCATTTGTGCTGCGGCACATGGAAGATTGCACCACGGACGAAATTGCCGCCGCACTGGGCATCGCGCCCAACGCGGCCAAGCAGGCGGTCTTTCGCGCCGTACAAAAACTGCGGCGCCGTCTGGCGCCACTCAAGGTGAAGATATGAAACATTTGACTGAAGAGGAATTGATCGAATGCTTTTACAGCAAGAACAAAGCCGCCAACTCGGCGAGCCGGCATCTTGAACATTGTGTTACATGCTCGGAAGCCTACGCCGCGCTCCACGGCGATCTTGCCCTGGTTACGCGGGTAGAGCCTCCTGCCCGCGATGCCGCGTATGGCGAGCGCGTTTGGCGGTCGATTGCTCCCACGCTGCCGGCTTACGAAGCGCGCCAGCGGAGCTGGTTGCACGCCGGCGTTTGGAGAGGCCTGAGTTACGCCGCCGCCTGCGCGGTGCTGGTTGCGGGCGCTTTCATCGCGGGGCGCGTGTGGGAGCACAAACAGATACGGACAACGGCAGGCGCTAATCCTACTACGATCCCGCAAAAAGCAGCGCCTCCTCAGCAGCGGCTTGTCGTCGTCGTATTGAGCGACCATCTGGAGCGCTCGGAGCGGCTGCTGGTCGAGTTGAAGCACGCCGACACCGGCAGCGAGGAGATGGTAACACCGCTGCGCGACGAAGCGCGCAGTCTTTTGGCGGCCAATCGCGTCTGCCGCCAGAACGCGGAGAAGAATGACGATCCGGCGCTGGCCGCGGCACTGGCTCGCCTCGATCATCTGTTAGCCGAAATAGCTAATCAGCAGGATGGATTAAACGCCGCGGCTCTCACTCGCCTGCAAAACGAAATGAACTCGGACAACTTGCTTTTTGAAGTGCGCGTCTTGCGCTCCAGGATTCCGGATCAACAGCCGGCCGCGAACAACCGGCCGATAAGAGGCACGATATGAAAATCAAAGCTGTGCTTTATCCCGCGCTGCTCGGCGTCTTGCTGTGCGTGCCCGGTGCAGGCCGTGCCCAGTTCACAACAGAACAGAGCTTTTCCGGAGGCATTACGCCACATGGAATCGATGCCGCCCTGAGTGCGACCAGTTCGCCGGAGAGCAGCCTTTACGCGCAGGGGGCGAGCGCCCTCAACGAAGGCCGCTGGGCAGCCGCGGAGTCCATCTTCGCGTCTGTTGCTGAGCAGAAGGGCGAGCACGCCGACGGCGCGCTCTACTGGAAGGCCTATGCCGAGAACAAGCAGGAGCGCACTCAGCCCGCGCTGGATACCTGCGGCGAGTTGCGTCGCAATTATCCCAAGAGCCCCTGGATTGAGGAGTGCGGCGCGTTGGAGATCGAGATTCGCGCCAAGAGCAATCAGCCCGTTCAGCCGCACAGCAACGATAGCGACGACGTGAAGCTGCTGGCGCTCAACGAGCTGCTGCGGCGCGACGAGGCCGCCGGCCTCCAGCAGATTCAGGAGATTCTCAATGGCGATTCCTCGGAAAAGCTGCGCAAGGGCGCGCAGTTTCTCCTCGGGCATCACTATTCGGAAGCCACCTATGCGCAGATTGTGCGCATCAGCCGCGTGGAGGGAGATGTGCGCATTGCGCGGGGCCCGGAGGCGGAGCGGAGCACGGGAGCTGCCTGGGAGAAGGCCGTTCCCGGACTGCCGCTGGAGTCCGGCTTCAGCCTGGTGACCGGCGCGGGGCGCGCGGTGGTCGAATTCGAAGACGCTTCAACCCTCTATCTGGCCGAGAACTCGGTGCTCGCCTTCAACGATCTGCACACCACGGAAGGCGTTCCTTACAGCGCGATGGCGCTGCTCAGCGGCACGGTGTCGCTCCATCTTCGCCCCTA
>Ga0326727_10004621_pt1 | contig 40925 bp, 32 predicted proteins | sample MB2enrmetagenome_FD_207643 | JGI IMG/M metagenome (GOLD analysis project Ga0326727, IMG submission 207643) | Lab enriched peat soil microbial communities from McLean, Ithaca, NY, United States - MB29MY | ecosystem: Environmental > Terrestrial > Soil > Wetlands > Peat | place: USA: New York...
CGCGTTGACTCATGGGAAGACCTTACCGAACGGTGAAAGGTTCTCCGGATCGTTGACTCACGATTGAGCTTACCGAGCTTGCTTTGCATTTAACACCTGTTTGAGCTGTTGTTCAATCTGCTCTTTGAGGCGCAGAGGATTGAGTTGGTGGAACTGGGAGCGCAACTGATCTTTTTGTTCTGGCGTCAAATATGGGCAGTCCAGCAGGCGTTGCACCGGGGTTTGGGGAGGCGAGTATTTTCGAATGGTCTTGGAGCCCTGACGGGTCTTGCTCAAGAGCTTCAAGGTGGGACAAAAGAAGTTATGGAGTAGGCCCCAGGTGCGATAGAGTTCATTGATGTGGGGCAGCAATTCGGGCGCTTCCAACCGTTGATAGCCCAGCAGTTGGCGCACGTGGGTCCAGTTTTTCTGCTCCACATGGGCCTGGTCGTTTTTGCGGTAAGGACGGCTGCGGGTCAGGGGGACGGGCCGCGGCCGATCCAGCAGGTAACGCCAGAGATGGAAGGTGAGGAACTCGGAGCCATTGTCCACATCAAAACCGAGGAGGGCAAAGGGCAGCCGCTGTTCGAGATCTTTGACTTGCTCCAGCACATCCTTGGCTCCTTTGTTCCAGACAGCGCGGTTCTCGGTCCACTGGCTATAGATGTCGGTGAAGGTCACGCTCCAGATGAAGTCTCCGGCCATGGAAGCGCCGCAATGGGCCACGGTGTCGGCTTCCAAAAAGCCGGGCTGGTCAATGTCGCGGTTGTCCGTGCGAATGGGGATTTGGTATTTGAGCAGGCTGCCTGGGCGGGTGCCGCGAAGTCCTTTGCCGGGATAGCGCGCCCGCACTTTCTTCAGCAGCCGATCAATGGTGGCAGGGCTGATCTGCAAAAGCTGACGGCGGACTAACGCTGGCAAGACTCCATATTTTTCCTCGTAAAAGGGCAACCATAAAGGCAAAGCCGCCTTAAAGCGTTTGGAACACATTTGCTCGGAAGCCAGCCAGATCGCCTTTAAGGGTGCCAGGACTGGAGCATCGTAGCGGCGTTTGGGGCCGGGGCTGCGACAACGATGGCCGGGCTTGCGGCTGAGCAACGCGATGGCGTATTTGCGGGCGTAGCCGCAAACGGAACAGAACTCATCCAGGATTTTGCTTTTGAACCTTCGCCCCACCCGGTGGTAACGGCCCCAGATGGCCAACAGGTATTCTTTCTTTGATTGTGTGCCCATAATTCTGCTTTTTCTGCCGGTAAGCATAATTATGAGTCAACGATCCCTTCCCCCCACACCCCCCTTCCTTTCTCTGGTCACATTTAACTTGAGTCAATTCGCCGGAGCATAAGCGTCAACCGCAGGCTCGACTTTTTAATGGATTTTTTGCAGGATTGGGCGGCGACAAGCGTATATCTGGATGAAATTAACAATGATTGAAGTTAAAAATTATGAAAAAGCATCTTTTACTGCTCCTGGGAATATCCCTCTTAATGCTCCATCCGGCGCCGGCCCAAAATTCCAACCCGGCCATGGTGCCGGTGGTCAAGGAAACCAACTCGCTGCGGCGATTTGATTTGAATTTTATGGGCGGCGCGCCGAGGGAATTGGTCAAAGCGATTGAAAAGGCAACGGGCAAACCACTGAACGCAGTTATTCCTGATGATTGTAATTCCGATGTGAGAATACCAGAAATATCAGTCAGGAATGTGACCGTGGCGCAATTGTTTGAAGCGGTAACATTGGCTTCAAAAGACACTCGTCGTTACAATAGTGGCATGGGTCCGATGGGTGGAGGTTGGTCCGTTATGACGTTGACCTACGGTTTCCGAACAGAAGGCACGCCGAATGAAAACTCAATCTGGTACTTTTATCGGGAAAAGCTTCCAGAGGCATCCGCAACACCCCCAAGGGCAGCTTGCCGGTTTTACCAATTGTCCCCTTATCTGGAGGCCGGCTACAAAGTGGAAGACATTACGACCGCCATTGAAACTGCCTGGGACATGCTTGGAACAGCTCCGCACCCTCAGATGAAGTATCATAAGGACACCAAACTGCTGATCGCCGTGGGCGAAGCAGACAAATTACAAATGATTGATGAGGCTCTCGGCCAGTTGTCCAGAGGAAGTCCCAAGCAAAAATCCTCGAACAGCCAGGATGCGGAAAAGTCCAAAACACAATGAGTTTTTTGCGGGATGACTCTTGTTGAAAGCAATTTTGCCGGAGAAATCATCCCTCCGGCATTTGTGCATTCGCCGATCGAAATTATCGAGACAATGGCGTCGGAACAAACCCAGCCGCCGGACGTGCCGGCCTTGACCGCCCGGATGTCGCGCGGCGAGGAGGCGGCTTTCCACGAGTTTTACCGCCTCTATTTTAACCGGCTGCTCCGTTATCTGTTCGTGGTCACGGGTGGGCGGGAGGAAATGGCCCGCGAGGCGCTGCAACTGGCCTTCGTGCGCGCGGCCCGTCATGTCCGGCGTTTCGATTCCGAGGCCGCGTTCTGGAACTGGCTGGCCGTGCTCGCCCGCCATTGCGTGGCGGACGAACTGCGGAAACGAAACCGCTACCAAAATCTGCTCGCCCGTTTTTTTGAACAACGGCCCGCCGTTGCGGATGTGCCAGGCGATGATCCCGGCGAGCGCCTTGCGGAATTGTTGCAGGATGGGCTGGCCGGTTTGCCCGCCGGCGAGCGCGCGCTGCTCGAACGAAAGTATTTTGACGGCGAACCCGTGCGCGGGCTTGCCGCTGAATGGAAAATGACCGAAAAGGCGATGGAATCGCACCTGTTGCGCATCCGCCGAAAATTAAAAGCCGCCATGCTGGGCCGATTGCGAAATGAAACAAGCCACTGAACAACTGCTGGACGATCTGCTTGAAGACGGCGCGCCGCCGGAATTCCGCGCGGCCCTGCTGGAAAAAACCCTGCGCAGCGCGCGGCGGCGCAAGCAGGCGCGGCGTTTCAACATGGCGTTCAGCGCGGCGGCTGTGGCCGGGCTTTGCCTGCTTTCGTTTTGGAAAATGCGCGAGCCAGCCACCGTGCCGGACCAAATTGGCCAGCCGGACACAATGGCCGTGAATTCGCAACCGCTTCAACCACGGCAAATCGTCACCCCCCAATTGGATTCCGTCAAAGAATTCGTCTCGACGGCCTCGACCGTCACGGAAGTTCGGACCTCCGAATCCTCCGGACCCTATGAGGAGATTAACGACAAACAATTGTTGGCGTTGCTGTCCGACAGGCTGGCGGTCCTGGTTCATTACGGGCCGCACCAAGCCGAATTGATTATCCTGGAGCCGGGGAATTAGACATCAATGACAGGTCCGTCGTCGTCATTGGGGGGACGGGGCGGGGGCGGCTTGCCTTGGCGGAACTGGAGGCGGGAATCCCCGCTTTTGGTGAGGGAATTGAGAACCAGGGAGACGAGGCTGATGACGAGCGAACCCCAAAACGCCGCGCCAAAGGAATCCACCGTGAAGTTGGGTTGCAGGAGATGGCCAACCCAGTAGAGCAGAACGGCGTTGATGACGAGAACGAACAGACCGAGAGTGAAGATGAGCAGCGGCAACGAAAGAAGAACCAAGATGGGCCGGACAATGGCATTGAGAATGCCCAGCAAGAGCGTGGCCAGAACCAAGCCCACGAGATTATAAGTAATCCCCGGAACAATGGTGGCCGCCAGGATGACGGCCAGCCCTGTTATCACCGAACGTTTAAGAAACGATTTCATCCTGCGGGACAGTATCGGTTGCGAGCCGTCCAACGAGAGTTAACTCCCTTAAAGATTCAACATTTTCCGAGGAAAGACAAGGCAGTTCTTGGCCCATTTATGGGTATGGTTTATGCTACAGTGCCTGTTGGTTCGCGCCGATAAGAAATCGTAGTTAATGACTGCACTCCGTCGTTTTCAGTGGTTGAGTCTTGTCTCCATTCTGGGGATTGCCATGCCATTGTCCGGGGCGGCGCGCCAACTGGCTCCGGGCCATGTGCCGGAGATGGTCAAGCGCCTGCAACCGGCGGGTGATTTGCCGGTGGAAACGCCCTTGAATCTGGCCATCGGACTGCCGTTGCGCAATGGCCAAAGGCTGGAAACCTTGGCGCGGGATGTCTGCGATCCAGCCAGCCCCCTCTATCACCACTTTCTGACGCCGGACGAGTTCGCGGCGCAATTCGGTCCCACGGCGGAGCAATACCAAGCGGTCATCGCTTTTGCGCGCTTTAACAATCTGACCGTCACCGGGACCCATCCCAACCGGATGTTGCTCGATGTGTCGGGTGCGGCATCGGATGTGGGGAGGGCATTTGGCGTGCATCTGCGAACGTATCATCGCCCGGGGGGGGACGGCGATTTTTACGCGCCGGACGTTGAGCCTTCTGTGCAGGGTGATATTCCGGTTTTGGACATCAGCGGTCTGAGCAATTACCGCCTGCCGCATCCGCTGATTCGCCTGGCCAACGCCCATCCCAATGCCGGTTCGGCGCCGGGCGGCGCTTACATGGGCGGCGATTTTCGGGAGGCTTATGTTCCGGGCGTTTCACTCAATGGCGCGGGTCAGGCGGTCGGATTGGTGGAATTTGACGGCTTTTATGCCAGTGACATCACCCGCTACGAGAGCCAGGCCGGTTTGGCGGCGGTTCCGTTGCAGACGGTTTTGCTCGACGGTTATAACGGCGCGCCCACGAGCGGCGCAGACAGCGGCAACGACGAAGTGTCGCTTGACATTGAAATGGTTGTTTCGATGGCGCCGGGTTTGTCCAATGTCATGGTCTATGAGGCGGGACCGGGCGGCATTCCGAATGATATTTTGAATCGCATGACCACGGATAATCAGGCCAAACAACTGGCTTGTTGCTGGACTTGGAGCGGCGGCCCCAGCGCCACGACCGACCAAATCTTCCAACAGATGGCCTTGCAAGGGCAGTCCTTTTTCTGCGCGTCGGGCGACAGCGACGCCTACTCCGCCGGGGCGATTGACAATCCTTCGAACGCAGATACGCCCTCGGACAGTCCGTATATCACCAGTGTCGGAGGGACAACATTGACCACCAGCGGTCCGGGCGGGTCCTGGGTTTCGGAAACGGTGTGGAATTGGGGTGGCGGGACCGGCAGCAGCGGTGGGATCAGCAGCTATTATGCGATCCCCACCTGGCAGCAGGGCGTCAGCATGTCGGCCAACGGCGGCTCGACCAACCTGCGCAACATTCCCGACGTGGCGCTGACCGGGGACAATGTTTATGTGGATTATGGCGACGGCAGTTCGGGCGCGTTTGGCGGCACCAGTTGCGCCACGCCGTTATGGGCGGCTTTCATCGCGCTGGTCAATCAGCAGGCGGCCAGTTATGGCGCGGCCCCCGTTGGCTTTGTCAACCCGGCCATCTATGCCATCGGCAAGGGAACCAACTATGATTCCCTCTGGCATGACATCACGACGGGCAATAACACCAGCAGCACCAGTCCGAATGAATTCTACGCCACGAGCGGATACGACCTGTGCAGCGGTTGGGGAACTCCAAACGGAGCCAGCCTGATTAATGCCCTCGCTCCGTTGCCTGATCCCCTCGGGATTTCGCCGGCAACCGGCTTCAGTTCATTGGGTCTGATCGGCGGACCGTTCAGCGTCAATTCCGAAACTTTTTCACTGACAGATTCCGGGACCGCGGCCCTCATCTGGTCGCTGTCCAACACCGCCTTTTGGCTCAATGCCACGCCTGCCGGCGGGACCCTGCCGCCCGGAGCGCCCGCGGCAACCGTCACCGTGAGTTTGAATGCCGCCGCGAACAGTCTGGCCGCCGGCGTTTACACCGCCACCATCTGGTTCACGAACACCAGCACGGGTTTTGTGACAAGCCGCCAGTTCATCTTGACGGCCAGTTCGCAAGTGGTTCAAAACGGCGGCTTTGAAACAGGAAGCTTCTCCGGTTGGACCCAGTCCGGGAATACCGCTTACGCGTCGGTTACCACCGCCAGTTCTTATGTTCACTCCGGCGAGTATGGGGCCGCGCTTGGCCCTTCCGGCTCGCCTGGCTATCTTTCACAAACATTGCCCACCGTTGCTGGGCAGCCCTATTTGCTGTCCTTTTGGCTCGATAACCCCAAGGGGGGAAACCCCAACCAATTCAGTGTTTCCTGGAACGGAACCACCCTTTTCAATCAAACCAACCTTCCGGCGCTGAACTGGACAAACCTGCAATTCATTGTCACAGCCCCCGCGGCGGGCGCCGTCCTCCAGTTCGGTTTTCGCAACGACCCAGCGTATTTCGGCCTGGATGACATCAGCGTTGTGCCCGTGGCCGCGCCTGCGTTGCGAACGCTGGCCAAAGCGAATACCACGATGCAGTTCTCGTTGGATACCATGGTTGGCCTGGTTTATCAGGTTCAATACGTGACCAATCTTTTTCAAACCAACTGGGTCAACATGGGCCAGCCGTTTACCGCGACCAATTCCGCCGCGACCTTCACCGACACCGGGGCGACCGATGCGCAACGGTTTTATCGCGTGGTCATTTTCCCAGGCAGCCATTGAATTTTTATTTTTTTGGCTGTAGTAATACGTGATGGACAAAGTCAAGTTCGGTTTTTCCAGGGCAAAACACGGCCGCCGCCGCCGCCAGCCCCTGCCGCGTTCCTTCAAGGATTTTACCCCCAGCAAGCACTTCAATCCGCGCACCTTTTTTTACGAACTGATCTGGAAGACGCTCTTGACGCCCCGGACCGGCGAGCACGTCCGGCCCAGATTTCCCAAGCTGACCCCCGGCCAGGTCGCCTTGACCTGGATTGGCCATGCGTCCTTCCTGGCCCAATTCACCGACTTGAATGTGTTGATCGATCCCAACTTCGCCAACTGGCTGTTTTTGATAAAACGCATCCGGCGCGCCGGGTTGAAGCTCAAGGACCTGCCCCCCATCGATATTATATTATTGACGCACGCGCACTTTGACCATTTCCACCGCCCGACCCTGCGCCGGCTGCGCGCCCCGAAAATCGGCATCATGCCCTGGGGCATGGGCGACCTTGCGGCCAACCTGGGTTTCGAGCGCATTATCGAATTGCAATGGTGGGAAAGTTTTTCGCATGGCGGTTGGAAGGTCACCTTGACACCCTCCCAACATTGGGGCGCGCGCGTGCTGCGGGACAGCCATCGGGGCTACGGCGGCTTCTTGATCGAATATCAGGGCCGGCGCCTCTATCACGCGGGCGACAGCGCTTATTTTTCAGGCTTTAAGGAAATTGGCCGGTTAAGCCCTCCCGAAATCGCCCTGTTGCCCATCGGCGCTTACTATCCGGATTCCTTTCGCCGCGTCCACATGGGACCCGACGAGGCGGTCAAGGCCTTTGTCGATCTTGGGTCAAAATGGCTTGTGCCGATGCACTATGGCACCTTTAAATTATCCTTTGAAGACATGGACGAACCCTTGCGCTGGCTCAAGGAATTAGCCGCTGCGAATGGGCTGAACCATCAATTGAAGATTCTTCGCGAAGGGATCCCAACCATCTTCTGAACCACAACCGGTAGTGATGCGCCAAGTCTCTATCCTCTGTATGGTGGATTTGGCCCTCTGTTGAAACAAACAAGTGTCGAAAAGACCCTTTTTGGCAAATTTTTTCATATAAAAAACATATTCGTAACTCCCTGATGCCAAACAACTTGCATACGAAAAGGGCCTTTGACACAAAAATAAGTAAAAAAAACTTGTTGTCAAAATGCCGCGATTTGCTATTGTCCGCACTAATGCACCGTTTTTGGTGCGAGGTGTGAATGGTTTTCACCCGATGGAAACGCATAAAAACGCATGGAACGAATCAACCTAAACAAAGCAGGAGGAACATGAAGATAAATAAATGGACATTGGGTCTGGCCGCCGTTGGGCTGGTCAGCCTTGCGCCCGCGCTTCTCGCACAGAACGCGGCACCGCAGCAGACTCCATTACTGACCGCGTTGTCGGCCACCACCATCAGTGGTTACGTTGACACCTCGGCGGTATGGAACCCCGGCACAGGCACCGCGAATGTCGCGCCCTATGCCTTCAACGCAGGAAAACAAAACGGTTTCAACTTGGATGCCGTTGACATCAAGCTCTCCAAGGCATTGGAAGAGGGAAAATGGTCGGCAGGCTACGTCGCTGAACTGAGTTGGGGTCCCGATGCCACTGCCATTGACGGCGGGGCTGCCCCTATTCGGCAGGCCTACGTGGACTTGGGCATACCGATCGGAAACGGTCTCGAACTCAAGTTGGGCCGATGGGACAATATTCTCGGCTACGAAACCAGCGATGCCATGAACGATCCGAACTGGACTCGTTCCTATGGCTACACATTTGAACCCACCGAGCACACCGGTGTGTTGGCGTCCTATAAGTTCGCTGACTGGATCGGCCTGCAACTCGGCGTTGCGGATGAACTGTCAACTATCGGCGGGGTCAATGCCCGCTATGAAAGCAGAAGGGCCTTCGTCAGTTTGCTGACCCTCACGGCTCCCGATAGCTGGGGTTTCCTGAAAGGTTCCGCACTGTACGGCGGTTTCGATTACGGCCCAGGCGGCGCCAGTGACACGACGGAATTTTACGTCGGCACAACCATCAACACGCCCGTCACAGGCCTGAGCTTTGGCGCGTCTTGGGACAACATTAGTGATGTGGCTTTGTCTGTTCCGGGCACCGCTGCAGTTTATTTGCCGGGCAGTCCTCCAACGCTCGTTTCCCTTGCAACGCCCGGCTTTACCGGGGATGCTGGATCCTTCAACGCCATCGCTGGTTATGCCTCATATAAATTCAATGATAAAGCGAGCCTCAATGGTCGTGCTGAATATGCCAATGGCAAAGCCTTGAGCGCCGCTGAGGAAATTCAGAACGGAATTCCCTTCGGCACGGGCACACTGGACAAAGTCATCGCCCTCACCGGCACGTTTGAATATGACCTGTGGGCGAATGTCATCAGCCGGCTCGAAGTCCGCTGGGACCACAATGCCGGCGGCGGTCCTCCCGCGTTCGGCGGCGAAACCTCCGGTGTTCCCACCAAGAACAACGAATTGATGGTCGCGGCCAACGTGATCTACAAGTTCTAATCTAATAGAATCATACAAACCCCTTCCGGGAAATCGGAAGGGGTTTTTTCTTGGGCAAATGTGTTTGCATGATTTTCCGCCCTGCATTTTTACGTTTTTTTTACGCCTTTGGCCCTTTATTTAATTTCCCGGCGCGGGGGGTTTTAGGCGATTTTACTGTCATGCAGAAACTTGATGACTTGGCCGCATGAAACCGTATCCGTCAGCGCTGATCATTGACGACGACCGCCCGATCCGCCGTCTCCTGCGCAATCTGTTGGAAGCGGACCGCTACAGGGTCTTTGAAGCCGAAACGGCCCAATCCGGCATGAAGGAAGCCGCCGCCCGGTTTCCCGACGTGATTATTATGGAGTTGTCCTTGCCGGATATGAATGGACTGACCATTTTGCGGCGACTGCGCGAATGGAACCACGCTCCCATTCTCATCTTATCCAGCCGGGATGCGGAAGCCGACAAGGTCCTGGCCTTGGACAGCGGAGCCAATGATTATATGACGAAGCCCTTCGGCCCCGCCGAACTCCTGGCCCGGCTGCGTGTCCTGCAACGCTCACTTCCCGCGGAACCGGATGGCCCCATCTTCGAGCATGGCGGCTTGTCGGTGGATGTCACCGCGCGCGCGGTGACGCTTCACGGGCGCAAGGTTGAACTGACTCCCACCGAACAAGTTATCTTCTACACCCTGCTTCGGCACGCGGGGAAACTGGTCACTCGCAAGCATCTCTTCCGTTGCGTGTGGGGAACCGACTCCGAGAGCAAACTCCACGACCTGCACGTGTATATTGCCAATCTTCGCCAAAAACTCCGGGACGCTTCCAACCAGGTTCTCATCCAAACCGAAGGCTGCGCCGGGTACCGCATACTGGTTCCCGCCCCGGATTCCATCCGCGACCAATCCATCGAGCCGAATCTGGAAGTGGCGTAGCGAACCTGCCGGCGACCTTCTCTGTCAATAATTTCCGCCAAAGGCGGACCCTGCCATGTCGCTCATTAACGCGATTTTAATACTTTTGCCCTTTCTTTGAGTCTCTTTTGTTTCACGTTGTCCGGCTTTGCTCACTTTGGTCATTGGAGAGCCATTCCATTCCACGCAACCCAACCCACCCTGAAATCACAAGCTGCTTGCGCGCAATGGCTTATGCGCTGTTCTGCAAGTCGGTATGGGCCTTGCTAAGGGTTAAATGCGATCAAACGCTGCATTGAGTGAATCGAATGAGTGATGCAATGAAAAAAATTGAGGCAATTATTAAACCGTTCAAACTTGAAGAAGTGAAAGACGCATTAAGTCAAATAGGAATCGAAGGCATGACGGTGAGCGAAGTCAAAGGCTTCGGACGCCAAAAAGGCCACACTGAAATCTATCGCGGCAGCGAGTACAAAGTCGATTTTCTGCCCAAGATCAAGATCGAGATTGTTCTCCCGGATGCCGGCGTGGAGGGCGCGGTGGGGGCCATCGTCAGTTCGGCCAAGACCGGCAAGATTGGAGACGGGAAAATCTTCGTCTCCAATGTCGAGGAAATCGTGCGTATTCGCACCGAAGAGAAAGGCGCTGCCGCCATTTAACCAATACTGAACAATTATGAACCTGATTGAAATTATACAAATTATACTGTTTTTCGGTTTGGGCATCGCGTTGACGCCGCCGGTGGGTCGCTTCATGGCCAGGGTTTACAAAGGCGAACGAACCTTCCTGCATCCCATCTTTCACCCGGTGGAAAAGCTCATCTACCGGCTCACGGGCATTGACCCCGCCGAAGAGATGACATGGCTGAAGTACTTCTGGGCCGTTATGTTGTTCGCCTGTGTCAGCTTTGTGTCCGACATGGCTATCTTCATGACCCAGCACTGGCTGCCGCTCAATCCGCAAAAATTGCCCAACTGTACTTGGGACCTGGCGTTCATGCAGGCTTGGAGTTTCACCTGCAACGCCGATTGGCAATCCTACGCGGGCGAGACGACCATGAGCTATTTCTCGCAGGTCTTTGCCATCATGACGCATCAATTCCTGAGCGGCGCCGTTGGTCTGGCAGTCTTGGTGGCGGTCGGTCGGGCCTTGAAGCGTGCCAGCGTTGCGAGCATTGGCAATTTCTGGGCGGACCTGACTCGCGGGCTTCTCTACTTCGTGATACCGCTGTCGGCGGTTTGGGCCATTCCGCTCGCCTGGCAAGGCGTTCCTCAAACCTGGAAGCCCTACCCAACCGCCAATCTGATGGAGCCTTATACGACCCAGGTGCAAAAGACCGATGACAAGGGCAATAACGTGACCACCAACATCCAATTGGTCCTGTCCATGCCCAAGCTGGATGCCAAAGGCCAGCCCGTCTTGAGCAATGGCGTCGCCGTCATGGTGGACACGCCCCAATTTGACGCCAAGGGCAAGCCGATCATGACAAATGCGCCGGTGATGGTGGATGCCAAAGTGGACACTCAACCCATTCCGGTCGGCCCGGTGGCGGCGCTTGAGTCCATCAAGCAGCTCTTCACCAATGGCGGCGGCTGGTACAATGTGAACAGCGCGCATCCGTTTGAGAATCCCACGCCGCTGTCGGACTTCCTGGAAATGCTGGCGATCATCGTCGTGCCGATGGGGCAGGTTTATATGTTCGGCCTGCTGATTGGCAACAAGAAGCACGCTTGGTGTTTGTTCTGCGTCATGCTGGCCATGTATGTGGTCTCCTTCGGCATCTCGTGGTATTACGAAACGCGGCCCAATCCCGTTGTCAACAATTATGCCTCAAACATGGAAGGCAAGGAACAACGGATCGGGGTGATGAACAGCGTGCTTTGGGCGGCCTCCTGCACCGCGATTGACAACGGCTCGGTCAATTCCATGCACGACAGCTATATGCCGCTGGCCGGCATGATGCCGCTGTGGAACATCCTCATCGGCGAAATTATGTTCGGCGGCATTGGCTGCGGTGTTTACTGCATGTTGTTTCATGTGCTGATTGCAGTCTTCATCGCCGGGCTGATGATCGGACGGACCCCGGAGTATCTCGGCAAAAAACTGGACGCGTGGTGCGCGACGTGGGCGGTGATAGGAGTTCTGATTCCAAACGCGGCCTGTCTGATCCCAACCGCGCTGGCGGTCATGCTGCCCCAAGGCTTGTCCAGCATGAATAATGGCGGGCCACATGGGTTGACCGAGGTTCTTTATTGCTTCGGCGAAGCAGCCAATAACAACGGCAGCGCCTTTGCCGGGTTGAACGCCAACACTCCCTTCTACAATATCGGCGCCGGCGTCGTCATTTGGATCGGGCGGTTCATTCCGATCATTGCCGCGCTGGCGATTGTCGGCAGGCTGGCGTCCAAGAAGACCGTCGAAGCATCGTCGGGCACGCTGCCCACTCATGGCTGGACTTTTGGACTCACCTTGACGGGAGTCATCGTCATTGTCGCCGCGCTCACGTTCTTCCCGGTGCTCTGCCTGGGGCCAATCGTCGAGCATGGATTGATGTTGTTGGGCCGAACCTTTTAAGACCGAAAAGATTTTTCAGAAATAACTATGAGCACAAGAATTGAATTCAGTTACTCGAAACTGTTCCGCCAGGCGGTGATGGATGCCTTCAAAAAACTCAATCCCCGCGACGAAATCAAGAACCTGGTCATGTTCGTGGTGTGGCTTGGCTCGATTTGGACCACCCTTATTTTGTTCCTGCCCGGCCAGTGCAACCTGTTCAACGTCCAGATTTGCTTCTGGCTGTGGTTCACCTGCCTGTTTGCCAATTTCGCCGAGGCCATGGCCGAAGGCCGGGGCAAGGCCCACGCCGACGCCCTCAAAAAAATGCGCACGGCAACCATGGCCCGCGCGCTGGTCAATGCCACAGAAGTTCAAGTCGCCAGCTCTGAGTTGAAAGTGGGCGACTATTTTGTCTGCGAAGCCGGGGAATTGATTCCCGCCGACGGTGAAATTGAGGATGGCATCGCCACGGTGGACGAATCGGCCATCACGGGCGAGTCCGCGCCCGTGGTGCGTGAAAGCGGCGGCGACCGCAGCGCAGTGACCGGAGGCACCCGCGTGCTGAGCGACCGGATCGTGGTGCGCGTCACCGCCGAGGCGGGCAATTCCTTTTTGGACCGGATGATTTCAATGATTGAAGGGGCGCGCCGGCAGAAAACGCCGAACGAAATCGCGCTGAACATCGTCCTCGTCAGCCTGACTGCGTTGTTCGTCGTGGTGGTTTTTGTGCTGCCGCCGTACGCGCATTACAATGAAAATGCCGCCGGACAAAAAGGCGTGGTGTTGACTTCCATTCCCGTCCTGCTCTCGCTGATCGTCTGTTTGATTCCGACGACCATTGGCGGGTTGTTGAGCGCCATCGGCATTGCCGGCATTGACCGCTTGATGCGCCGCAATGTGCTGGCCACCAGCGGCCGCGCCGTCGAAGCGGCTGGCGACGTGGACGTGCTGTTGCTGGATAAAACCGGAACCATCACGTTCGGCAACCGTCAGGCAACGGAATTCATTCCCGCCCCGGGCGTCAAAGTGGAAGAACTGGCCGAAGCCGCCCAACTCGCCTCTCTGGCGGACGACACGCCCGAGGGCCGGTCCATCGCCGTTCTGGCCAAGGAAAAATACGGGTTGCGTGGCCGGGAGGTGGCCGAACAATTCGCCACCTTCGTGCCGTTCACGGCGCAAACACGGATGAGCGGCGTGGATCTTTACGCGGAATCACAACCCCAGCAAGTCACAAGCAAGCACGCACTGGCGCTCGCTGGCCGTTCGACAACGGTTTCCGCATCACACTCCTTGGCAACCCAGCCCGTCGCACATCCGATCCGCAGCATTCGCAAGGGCGCTGCCGAAGCCGTGGCAAAACTTGTGAAAGAGAAGGGTGGACAGGTGGACAAGAGCCTGATGAACAAGGTGGACGAAATTTCACGACAGGGCGGAACACCATTGCTCGTGGCGGATGGAGGCAAAGCCCTCGGCGTCATTCAACTCAAGGACATTGTCAAAGGCGGCATCAAGGAACGTTTCGCCCAACTCCGCAAGATGGGCATCAAAACTATTATGGTCACCGGTGACAACCCGCTGACCGCCGCCTCCATCGCCGCGGAATCAGGGGTGGACGATTTCATCGCCCAAGCGACGCCGGAAGACAAACTCGCCCGCATTCGCAAGGAACAGGAAGGGGGCAAATTGATTGCGATGATCGGCGACGGGACGAACGATGCCCCCGCCCTGGCCCAAGCCGACGTCGGCGTGGCCATGAACACCGGCACCCAAGCCGCCCGCGAAGCCGGCAACATGGTGGACCTTGACAGCAACCCGACCAAGCTCATCGAGGTCGTGGAAATCGGGAAACAATTGCTGATGACACGCGGCGCGCTGACTACGTTCAGCATCGCCAACGACGTCTCAAAGTATTTCGCCATCCTGCCCGCGATGTTTGGCCTGCTCTACGCCACCACCCCCGGCGGGCGCGGCCCTCTCGACAAGCTGAACATCATGTATCTGCATTCACCGCAGAGCGCCATCCTGGCGGCGGTCATTTTTAACGCGCTGATCATCGTGGCGCTCATCCCGCTGGCGCTGCGGGGCGTCAAATACAAGCCGCTGGGCGCGGCCGTGATCTTGCGCAACAACATGCTCATTTATGGCATCGGCGGCATCATCATGCCCTTCATATTCATCAAGTTGATTGATGTGTTGCTGGTGGTCGTTCACCTGGCGCCTTGATCCGTCGTTGCCAACGATTTTAACGAGGAAAAATTATGATTAAACTCATCCTGCAATCTGTGAAACAACTCATCCTGTGGTCGGTTGTGACGGGCGTGGTCTACCCGCTTGTCATTACGGTCATCGCCCAGGCGGCGTTTCATAACCAAGCCAATGGAAGTCTGGTGGAACGCGACGGCAAGCTGATCGGCTCGGCCCTGTTGGCCCAGCAATTCCAAGGCTCGAATTACTTCTGGCCGCGTCCCTCCGCCTGCACTTATGGCACCGGGGCCAGCGGCATTGTGGCCTCCAGCGGGAGCAACCTGGGGCCGACCAGCGGCGCGCTGCAAACCAACGTCAACAATAACGCCGCCGCCTTCATCAGCGGCAACAACCTGCCCACCAATACCCCCGTGCCCCCGGACATGGTCTTTGCCTCCGCCAGCGGATTGGACCCGGAAATCAGTCCCGAATCCGCCCGGCTTCAGATCGCCCGCGTGGCCGCTGCGCGAGGCTTGAGCAAGGATAGAGTCACAGAACTGGTGGAGAAATTTGTCGAGCCGCCGCAATGGGGTTTTCTGGGACAATCACGCGTCAACGTGTTGCTCTTAAACGTCGCCCTGGATCAACTGGCCGCGCAGAAGCCGGATAAAACTCCAGCGAAGGAGTGACAAATCCCGCATGAAACCCAAGCCAACGGCGTTGATCATTGATGGAGAACTGGCCGTTCGGAGGTTGGTGCGGGTCGTATTGGAAGAGGAACGCTACAAAGTCATCGGAGCTGAGACCGGCCGGAAGGGGCTGCAGGCTGCGGTGGAGCAACAACCGGATATCATCCTCTTGGAATTGGATTTGCCCGATATTGACGGACTGGTCGTGCTGCGGCGCATTCGTGAGTGGAGCCAAAAGCCCGTGCTGATTCTTTCCGAACGCAGCCGGGCGGCGGACAAGGTCAGCGCCTTGGACAGTGGAGCGGATGACTATTTGACCAAACCGTTTGACACCGCCGAATTGTTGGCCCGGCTTCGCGTCATCCAGCGCTGCCTGCCTGGGGTCACGGACAGTCCGCTGCTGGTGGAAGGCGATCTAAGGGTCAATCTGGCGGCGCATGAAGTCACCATCAAAGGCCAAAAGCTGGATTTTACACCAACAGAAGAAGCCCTGTTTTATGTGCTGGCTCGTCATGCCGGCAAGACAGTCACCTGCCAACATCTCGTCCGTTGCGTCTGGGGAACTGACGCGGATGATAAAATTCGAGATGTGAGGGTGTACGTCGCCTCTCTTCGCAAAAAATTGGGCGTGTACGGCGGGGAAATCCTGATCCGGACCGAAGGCGGCGTTGGCTATTGTCTCTCACTGGCCAATCAGCACGAGCACACTGATGCTGCCGTTGCTTGTTGATGCTGCGGCGCATCTGTTGGCTTTTTCCCCAGTGCGATTTCTGATTTGTCTTCTGCCGGGGATTTGTTATACAGGCAGGGTGGCAGTGCAAACAAATCAGGCCGTTTTGTACCGTATTTGGGCGGAGGACAACGTCGTCTATGGCCCCGTCGAGTTGCCCACTTTGATTAGCTGGGTCAAGGACGAGCGGGTCGTGGCGGGGACTTGGGTGTACGACAGCCACAATGATCGCTGGCGCAAGGCCGCCACCATCCCGGAACTTCAACTCTTTTTCCGCAAAAAAACCGGCCCGGCCACTGCGGAGCTCCCAGCCGACAAATCAATGATTACGCCGGGAATGTTGCGCCGGGTCAAAGCGCTGGCCGACTTGAGCGACGAACAACTGGAGCGGTTTGTCCATTTTATGGAGCCGCAAACGGTGCGGCAATGGGCCCATGTCGTCAAACAAGGGGAAACGGACGACGGAATGTATCTGGTTTTGGAAGGCGAATTGCGCGTGCGTTTGTTGATTGGTGGCAAGGAAACCATCCTGGCCACGCTGGGCGCCGGCGAATGCTTTGGCGAAATTGCCCTCTTTGACCAGGGGCCGCGCTCCGCCGATGTCCTCTCCAACAAGGACAGTGTGCTGTTGAAAATCTCCGCCGAGGCCTTTGAAAGGCTGCGCCGGGAAGCGCCGGAATTGTCCGTGCCCATTCTCTTCTCCATCAGCAAGACGCTGGCCGCGCGCATACGCGCCGATAACAAACGAATCAAGGATGCCGTCAGTTTCGCCCGCGCCGCCGGACACTGAGGGGAAATTAAGAATTAAGAAGTATGAATTATGAAAGAATTGAGAAGTCTGGGCCGTAATTTTTCTTTCTTAATTCTTAATTCTTGCTTTCCTTCAGCCTCCCGTCCAAGCAGTTTTCGCTTCCAATGCAGTCCGCCGGAGAATCCGCCCAATCCGCCATGCGCCGCTACGACACGATGGCAGGGAATTAAAAGCGGCACCGGGTTCGCGCCACAGGCGCCGCCCACGGCGCGGGCTGCCTTCGGTTTTTTGAGGGAGGCGGCCAGACCAGCGTAGGTTTCAGTCTTTCCCGCTGGAATGGCCCGCACCGCCGCCCAGACCCTCCTTTGAAACGCTGTTCCACTGGAAAGGTCCAGCGGCGGCGCCGCCGCCATTGGCCGCCCTTGCAGCACCTGGCGGACGGCGCGGGTGGTCAATTCATGCCAGCGCGTCACCCCGGGGGCGGCGGGCGCGGTCGTCGCCCCTTTTGTTTTTGCCGTGGGAAAGTCCAATCGGGCCAGGCCGGCGGACGAATAGCGCGCCACAAAATCTCCTTCCTCGGTTTTAATTTTCAGTGTGGCGACAATGGTTGGCTTGTTTCTCATGGTCATGGGGTCAGTGATGTCAGTGGTTAATGGCGGTGTTCCAGCGCGTAGAAAATTCCCAAAAAGGCCAGCAAAAGAAGGATCGCCAGCGCCACGCAACGGTTGCGCGCCACGCGCTTTTCATAACGCAATGGCCTCAGCCCTTGAATGCTGCCGGCGGCCAGGTAATTGACCAGCTTGGGATTGGCCGCGGGGGGGCTTTGGAATTGCTTCCTGATGCGTTCCAACAAACTCAACAGGTCGTACTTGCGCACGCCCAGTTCGTTGAAATGCTGGGCGGTGGCGGGCGGTGCCGCAGGCGCTTTCAACTGCTTTTGGTCCACCTTCTCAAAAATCGGCTCGCTGTTCCGGGGCGTCGCAACTTCCGGCTGGGCCGAAACCGCCGCGCTCCGCGGCTGGGCCGCCCGGCGCGCTCCCGGCCCCGGCCCGGGTTGAAGTTCCTCGCTGAGTTTTTTGATTTTCAACTCGAGCGCGGAGATTTTGGCGTTCAATTCCCGCGAACGGTCGGTGATGGGATCGGGATTTTTTTTGAACAGTCCCATGTCAATTGGTTAGCGCCTGAGCAGCAAGACCACGAAAATAGCGCAGCCGAGCAAAACCAGCGGCCAGGTCAGCGCCAGGCCGATTTTGCAAAGCTGAAGCAAATCCGTGGCGGCCAGCAGCGATGCGCCCGCCTTGGCCTCCGCCGGCTCGGCCGGGGCGGCGCTCACGCCGGTCAGAATCGGCAATCTCAGCCGGGCCGCGTTCCATTCCATGCGCGCATTTTCGATAATGGTTGTGGCGCGGGTCAATTCCACGCTGTAGTTCTCCTGGTTCCACAACTGCTCGTTGATGCCCTGGACTTTGGTCACGGCCTCGCGAAACTCGGTCAAGACGCGGGCCATCTGTTCCGCGTCGCGCCGCGCCGTCAATTCCGCCTCCTCCAACAGCCCGATGCCGCGGGTCAAATGATGCAGCATTTCCTCGCGGCCGGTTTGGAACTCCATCTGGCGGCGGCGCAATTCCTCCAAGCCGGCCCGTTCCCGCTCCAATTCTTCCTGGGCCCGTTTGAGTTCGGCCAGCTTGATTTGTTTTTCGCCGACCAGCGCCTCCAGCTCTTCGCGGGTCGGCGGACGGTTCAATTTGCCGGCGGGCGCGCCCGTTGCCGCGGCGGCGTAACCGTTCTGTTGGGCGGATTGAAAATCGCTGTCAACGAATTCCCCCGTTTCATGATGTGCAGACATGAGCGTGAGACTAATGCTCCCCCCCGTTTCTGTAAAGGCCGCGTATTCCACTATTTTGCTCCTAATCCTAATCCTAATCTCGATCTGTGGATTTCAGCGGTCGCTGATTTCGCCCCGTTTCCCCTTGCCTTCGCGGGCAGATGCACTTACGATGCTTGGGTGTGCGATCCATCACATGCCACGATGTCTTCGGCTGGGCCAATGCCCGCCAATACACCCCCCGAACCATGATTGAACTTATTCAATTTCCCTGGAGTCCCTTCTGCCTGGTCCAGCGGCGCATCCTCGAGTACGCGGGAGTGCCCTTCAAAACGATTAATATCCCGGTGACGGACCGTTCGTTGGTCTGGCGCTTGACCCGGCGGCGTTACTATGGCGTGCCCATCGTGCGCGATGGCCGCACGGTCGTTTTCGAAACGGATCATTATTCCCAGATCATCGCCAAATACATCGACGGGAAATATGAATTGAACCTTTTCCCGACATCATTCCGGGGGGTGGATCGCATCCTATGGCGGTTCATTGAGGACGACGTTGAAGACCCCTGCTTCAAGCTGAACAATGTTTATTGGGAGGAGTTGGTGCCCAAGGCCGGGCGCCTGGCCTTCTTGCGCCACAAGGAACGAAAATTTGGACGCGGCTGCCTTGACCAATGGCGGGACCAGCAACCGCAGTTGCTCAAACAGTTGACCGAGGTCCTTGTTCCTTTTGAATGCATGCTGGCCGAGCGGCCTTATCTGCTCCAGGCCCGCCCGCATTTTATTGATTTCGATCTCTGGGGAATGCTCGCCTGCTTTCTATACAACGATCATTACCAGATGCCCGCCATCCACAGTAATTTGAATGAATGGTTCGCGCGCATGTCCAATCTGAAAAAAGCCAATCTTCCCAGTGAAAAACTACATCCAATTCCGCGAGCAGGCCATCGCGGCCCACATTGAGCTGCAAAAAGGCGAACGCTCCGAACTGGCCGAACTGGCGGCGAACATCTTGTAAGCGGCTGGCCTGGATCGCAGGGCGGAGGTATCTAAATTCCACAACAAAAACCCAAAAGGCGCGAATTATTTCGCTGCAATGTAAATATGAGACGCCCGCATTAAAAGCCGCAATGCGGGCGTCTCATATTTTATGATTGGCCCTTTGACGTCAAGGGTGTCAAGGAAAAATAATCGGAAATGATGCGAAAGGGTTGTGGGCTGGAGCATTTTAAATAAAAATGCAGCCGTATGCTGTTCGGTCTTGGGGAGCGCGACCGTCTCGGTCGCCCTCGTCGGCGTCTCGCCGGCGAGATATTCCACGGCTGCGTCTTTATTTAAAATGCTCTACCTCCGTCTCGCCGGCCCGAAAAAGTAACCGCCGCGCACCCTGGCCCCGCGCACTCTGCCGGGGAACGACGGTTTCGCGCCCGGCTTGTCCTCTTCGAAAAGCGCGGTGTATTGGTAATCAAATTTGTCCAGTTTGACGCGCAGTATCTTTTGGCTGATGAACCGCTCGATGGCATAGACGGCGCTGGCGTCCGCCGCCACCATCAACGTCATCGCGTCCCCGCTGTGCTCGGCCCGCCCCGTGCGCCCGATGCGATGAATGTAATCCTCCGGATGTTGCGGCACATCGAAGTTGACGACATGGCTGACATCGGCTATGTCCAGCCCGCGCGAGGCAATGTCGGTCGCCACCAGCACTTCATATCGCCCATTCCGGAAGCCCTTGAGCGCTTCCTCCCGCTCCTTTTGCGTCCGATTGGAGTGCAGCACGGCCACCGCGTGATTGTTGCGTTTGAGCAGATGGGCGATTCGATCCGCCCCATGTTTGGTGCGGCAGAAAACGATGACCGAATCGTAGTTGGTGCGCTCCAGCAATTCCAGCAGCAAATCCGTCTTCTGCGATTCCGCCACGGGGTAAATGACATGTGAGACCGTGTCCGCCGGGCTGAGGCGGACGCCGATCTCCACCATCTGCGGATTCCTCATGGCCCATTGAATCAGCGAGGCGATTTCTATCGGAATGGTGGCCGAGAAAAGCGACGTGTGGCGTTCGCGCGGACATTTCTGCACGATGCGGCGGACATCCGGCAGGAACCCCATGTCCAGCATCCGATCCGCCTCATCCAGCACGAGGTACTTGATATGATCCAGATGGCAGGTGCGCCGTTCCAGATGATCAAGCAGGCGTCCCGGCGTGGCAACGATGATGTCCGTCCCATGCGCCAAGTCGTCGAGTTGTCTGCCGTAGCCGACCCCGCCGTAAAGGACCGCCGTGCGCAAGTTGGTGAACCGGGCGAAATCGTGGATGGCCGTTTCCACCTGCGCGGCTAATTCCCGCGTCGGTTCCAGGACCAGGGCGCGCGTTTTCGGTTCGTGCTGGCCCAGTTGCGACAGTATTGGCAAAGCAAACGCCGCCGTCTTGCCCGTGCCGGTCTGGGCGCTGCCAATGACATCGCTCCCGGACATGATCAAAGGAATGGCGCGCAATTGAATGGGCGTCGGTTCCACGTAGCCCGCCGCCACAACCCCTTTCAGAATCTGCGCGGAAAGCCCGAATTTGGTAAATGCCATAATCGCAGACTAAAATCGGCCCACTGGCCCGCTTATGCAAGCTTGTTTGACGCCTCAAGAGCCGTCTCCGGGCGCGCTGGCAGGCTTTTCCGCCTCGGTCGTTGTCGTCACTGCTTGTTCTCCATCGGCGGGGAGGCTGGGCGGCGCTTCCGTTGCGGGAAGCGTCGCGGCGGAATCAGCCGGAACTGCCGGAGGAGAATCTCCATCGGATACGGCCGCTTCGGCGGGTGCGGCTGGTGTTTGGCCGGAAACCGCGGCGGCCTCGGCTTTCTTCCCGGGCTTGGGCGGTTTTGGCACCGGTTTTTTGGCCGTGTCCAGTATGCCGTTGGCAAATTCAATGACGTGACCCTCGTGTATGAGCCAATGCAGATCCCCCGCCAGCGCCGCCTGCTCCGGCGACGCCTCAACCGCCGCCGCCGGAGCGGAAGCCTCCGCTGTCGTCCCTTGTGTCCCTTGTGTCCCTTCGGTCCCTTGTGTCCCTTGAGTTCCTGGGGCCTCCGGCGCCGCAGCGGGCGCGGGCGCCAGCGTCTCGATGAGTTTGCGCCGCGTGCATTTCGGATGCGCATTGATGTAATCGACAATGCGTTTGACACCTTCCGAAACAGGCGTCGCTTCCAGATCGAGGAAATGCGGACGCGCCACCGAAACATGGGTCACAGTGCGGTTGACTTTAAAGAATTGCAGGCCGTGACCGGCAAACTGCTGGCTCAAAGTAGTGGCGACCTTCAAGGGAAACCGCCGCTGCTCCTCCCAAGTCAGGCGCACCAGCCGTTGCAACTCCGGGCAACGCAACTGCCGCGCGGCCGGGCCGCTGAGCGTATGCGATTCCACCGCTTTGACGATGTTGCCCAAATGGACCTGGCGGAAATGCTTCTCCACTTCCTCCCGATTCGGCAGCTTGAGGGCTTCGGGCACATTGAGGCAGTTGTATTCAGTTTTGAAACTTTGATCGTCAATCCATTTCTTGACCACCGCTTCGTCCTTGACGATCTTGACCCGCGCCTTGAAGGCCTCGAAAGGCATCCGGGCAAAGCGCTCGGCGTGCAGCTTGCGCAACTGATTCTGGTAATCATGATGGTTGGGCGGCCCGAGAATCATGCCGCTCATGCCGCATTGCGCGACGAACGTGTATGTGCCGCGCGGCGGCTCGGTGGCCGTTCGTTCCGCCTGATAAAAGGTGTTGAAATGGCGGTTTAACAAATGCCTGGCCGCCTCGTCTTCCGAAAGCCAGAGCGTCTCATCCAAAGCGCACAGGAACAACGCCTGCGCCGGCGTGCCATCCGCTTTCTTGATCACCTCAAAACGAATCTGCTGCCGCTCCGGCTTCTGCAAAATCAATTGGGCAATGCCAAAAAGCGGGTAAGCCCGGCCCGACACCCGAATTTGCCGGGCCAAAGATTCGATGCCCTTTTCATCCGGCAAAATGGACAACGTCAGTTGGGGTGGGGGAGCCGGCTCTTCCTGCTGGCCCGGGGCCTCGCCCCGTTTGCGCGGGCCGCCTTGTCGCTCAGGCCGGTCTTGCGGACGACCGCCTTTTGGCCGTGCGCCTTGCCGGTCAAAATCGCGGCGTGGCGGGCGGCGGCCGGGCAGTCGTTCCCCGCGCTCGCGAGGGGGCCTGTCCTCGCCGGCAAAACCGGCGTACTTATTGACGCTGGGCGGACCCTGTGCCCAAGCCGGCAAAAAGAGCTTTTCCAAGTCAAACTCGGAATCTGGCGGTGTGCTGCTCATCTGATAGGCGTTATGCCAATTCGTGTCACCCCTCAGCATGGACGCCCTTGTCCCGGATTGCAAGCGCCCTGTTGTTGGGGAGGAAGCGCGGCGCATCTCGAAACTGCTCCGATGCGATTTGATAATTCCCTCGCCCCACGAAGTGGGGAGAGGGTCAGGGAGAGGGGTTCGTCCCATTCAAGGGTGGCAGAGTCAGGACGCACCCGATGAATTGTTCGGTTGGAAGCGCCGTAGGCGCGGCATCTTTGTAGTTGCCCGATCAAAAACAATTCAAGCTCCGTCAGGAGCCGGCATCCTCTTCGTGATCCATGTAATCTGTTGTGGCCAATTCATCAGTGTTCGCGTGGTTGGCGAGGGTTCGCGGTTTAATAAATTTCCTTCACCCGCCCGGCCTTTGGCCATTCAACACAAGGATCAGAATTCTTCAACCGCGAAACAGGCGAAAGACGCGAAAATGCCTTTTTCATCGCGCCGTATTCCTGCGAAGGCAGACTTGTCGCGCCATTGTTTTAACAAAGGCGGAAGCCGCTTGGCGGAGTGAACGCGGAAGCCGTTTTCTGCTCCCTCTCCCGCCGGAGAGCCGGGGCTTGTCACGCCAAAGCTTGGCGACGGCGGATGAGGGAAAGCAAGTGCGGCCAATTCATCTTTTGGTTCGCGGTTTAACGAATTGCCTTCATTCGCCCGGCCTTTGGCCGTTTTCTCGCGGTTCAAAAAATTCCTTGGGCGGGGATTTGGGCCGGAAATTCTCTCTCGCCCCAACAGCCGCTCTGTGATAGAACTTCCAGAAATGCAAATGCCCCACCAGCCAAAACGCCCGAACGCCTCGAGTACGAGGCCACGAGGCTGCAAGTGAAACACTAAGTCCGTCATGGCGAGATTAATTTCAGGACAAAGGCTCCCTTGGAAGCGCTTTTGGGTTCCGTGGGGTGGCAACATCCACTGCGGCTACGACGGTCGAGGTTTTCTGGATGACCCTGATGGCCTTTGGGGTAAGATTGCGAACGCTCAGGTGCGCTCAATTGACAAACTGCTGGCATCGCGCTGTGTAATCCTATCCGGACACCCGGGCATAGGGAAGACGGTAGAAATCGAGCAGGCCCAAGAGAAGCTCTCGACGCAATGTCAAACATCCGACGAACATTTCTTCTTTCACTGCCGTGGCATTGCCGGGGTGGAAATGTTGCGTTCCGAGACCGTTGCACATCCTCGTTGGCTTCGGGCACGCGCAGCAGGAGGTGACATCACGCTAATAATCGACGGAGTTGATGAGGGACTTAGAAAGGTTCCCGAATTCGTAAGCTCTCTCGTTCAGCTTTTGCGAGATGAACCACCAGACCGGCTTCGAGTCGTTTTGGTCTGTCGTTCCGCTGAGTGGGACGTCGAAGCAGGGAAAAACCTCATGCGACTGTGGCCAGAGGAGGAGTGCGGCGGAGTTTATGAACTTTGCCCATTGCGCCATCGAGACGTCGAAGAGGCCGCTTGCGCGTCGGGACTTGATGAACGTGCGTTCATGAAAGCCGTCTTTCGGCATCAGGTTCAAGGCCTCGCGGCTCGCCCAATCACACTCAAGATGCTGCTTGACGAGTTTGACTCCGCTGGCGAATTCCCTGAAACACGGAAAGAGCTATATGCCAGTGCGGCGCGACGAATGTGTCGCGAGGTTGACGAAGACCGCTTGAAAGCATTACGCAAGCATTATGAACCGTTTCCAGAAGAACATGTTTACGTTGCGGTCAGCAGAATTGCGGCGCTGCTTATGCTTTCCGCAAAGAGTGTGGTGCTGAAAAGGGATGATGAAAAACCTTCGCCGGTTGAACTTGCTTGGCGCTCCATAGTTGGCGGCATCGAAATCACCAACGGGGAATCATTTGAAGTCACGGAGCAGTTGGTCGAAGCCGCGCTCGAAACCGCACACTTCAGTTTTCGTGGCCCACATCGCTACGGATTCGATCATCCTACATTTGCCGAGAATCTGGCGGCCGACTACCTACGAAAACTCCCGCTTGTCCAAATTCGCCAACTTTTATGTCAAAGATTTAACAACTGCGAGCTTGTCGTCCCGCATTTGGCAGAGGTCGCGGCTTGGCTTGCCCTCGATCACAGCGATTGGCGTCGTTTTCTCATCGGCACTCAGCCGACAATTCTGCTTCGAACCGACGTGAGCAAATTCAGTAACGCGGACAAGCAGCTTGCGGTTAAGTCATTGTTGGAACGCGCAGACCGTGAAGAAGCATTTGATGAACAGGGCACTTCGACATTTTATCGTGCGCTCCGCCATCCGAGGATTGCCGACCAAGTTCGGCCGTACATCATTGATCGGAATCGCAATATTATCGTGAGACGAATCGCAATAGAAATTGCGGGATGTACGGGTGCGAGACAAGTTGAACCGATTCTCTGGAAGCTTATTGCCGAAGATGATCCAACATTTAACGCGCTTACCCATGCGTTGCGTGATTTGGCGGGTCCTCACTCGAAAAAACATTTGCTCCAAGCGCTTCACGGTAAATTTCCCGGAGACACTAACAAGGACCTCGCTGGCGCGGCTCTACTGGTCCTCGTGCCAAAGATGATGCCGGTTCGATCCGTTCTTCCGTTTATCGCAGACGAGCGCGAGAAAGGCTACACAGGACTCTACGACATCGCTCTTGAACGATATCTGCCGAAGGCACTCGTTGCTGCCGATATTCTAGGGCTTCTAAAAAGAATGCACGGGTGGAAGAAATGTTTCGATGCTCTTTCGCCATTTCGTCACTTGGCGGAGCGCGGCTTCGCCCTGGCGCTTGAGCACCTCCAGGACCCAAAGATTCGCAAGCTTGCAATAGAAATGTGGTTGCATAAGTTGAGGGCACACGAACCATTGCCAGGTCAATTTAGCGGCGCAGAGAGTATCAAGGCCGTTGGCTTGGATAACAATCAGCGGCATCGTGAATTTGTACGAGCTATGCTGGACAGCAGTCTGGCTACAGCGGAGGACGTGTTGAGTGTCGCAGCTCCGTTGATGGATTGTGGGGATATTGGATGGCTGCTGGCCGAATTGCCGCAGGTGCCCCTCAAGCATCGTGAACAGTGGGCACAATTAACAGCACGGTGTATTTTGGGGCCCCATCGTGAAAAGCACCGCGACCTTCTCCTCCAAACGTACAATCTCGTCCCCGAGTTGGCGAAGTACTTACCGGTTCGACGAAAAGGAGATATCAACGTAACCCTCGACAGACTCGAACGCGCCGTTCAATTGCGCCATGAGCGAATGCAACGCAAGTGGAAGAGGGATAGCCAAAGGCCGTCTCGCCGCGAATTGCTGAATCAGGAGCTGCAAAGGGTCAGGAATGGTAATTCAACCGGTTGGGTCGGCATGGCACAGTATGCATTCATTGAGGAAGGAGACGAGAAGGAGCCTGCAACCCGGCAAAAAGTGTCTCGCTTTGACATCACTACTGCGCCGGGTTGGCAAAAGTTGTCCGATTCGGAGAGAAACGAAGCGATTGATGCGGCCCGTCGGTTTCTTCTTGAGCATAACGACCAACGAGATGATCCGAGCCGATACACGAATTATGCAGAAGCCGGTTATCTCGCAATCAGCCTTTTGCGGCAACGACTCGGAACGGACCGTGCCTTACGGCTGGCAATCAAAAGCAAATGGATTTATTCCGTCACCGACCGACTCAATAACGCAGAAGAGGAACACCAAGAGCAGGTTGCGGTTGTCTATCGCCTTGCTCCAGACCGTGTGACAAACCGGCTGCTACTGAAGCTTCGATTGGAGGACGAACGGACCGGATTTTCGTTGGCGTTGAAGGATGTGGGAAAAGCGTGGTGCAGAAGTCTTAGTGTGGCCGTATCCAAGTTTGTGGTAAACGCCAACCTTCAGCCTCGAACAACGAGCGCCATTCTTCAATTTCTCGCCGACCACGACCATCGCCGGACTGTTACTACGGTCAAAAGACTTCTGCGTGGATACGGGCGCAGCCTCGCTTTGTCGTCCCGCATTCGAGCTGTCGTCGCCGTAGCGTTGTTCACCTTGCCGCAAGACCTTTGGGAGGAGGTTTGGCCCTCGGTGGTCAAAGCGGATACTGCGACGGCACAGCAACTTCTCTTGGAGAACTCGTGGGATTTGTCCCACGGCAAATCGAGCCTCTTCGACAAATTGAGCGATCGCCAAATCGGGGAGCTTTATCTTTTACTAATGAAACTTTTCCCTCCCGAGACGGATCCACAAGACAAGGCTGGTCAAGTGCATACTATGACTTCTCGACATCAAATGCAGCGACTGCGCGACGGCTGCACAAGCGTCCTCGCGAGCCGGGCAACAGATTCATCGTTGGAGGAACTACAGCGACTCACCACACTAGTTCCGCAAACGCGGCGGCTCTGGTTGCGTTGGAGTTACGCTGACGCATTGAAACGCCGGCTCAGCAGTTTGTGGACTGCAGGCGCGCCTTCTCCACAAGAAATCCTTACGCTAGCGCAATCTCGTGCTGCGCGCCGCGTCGAAGACGACGAAAGCCTGCGAGAAGCAGTGCTGTCGTCGTTGGAACGATTGCAAATGGAAATGGACAGCGACGGTTTGCCATCTGTGCGCGACTTGTGGAACGAAGGCGACCCGCGCCACGGCGCAAACCAAAAACCAAAGCACGAAGAGGTAATGTCTCACTTGATTCGCCGTTGGCTCAATAAAGACCTGCCCGCTAAGACCGGGACCATCGTCAATTGCGAAGTTAAAGTGGAGCGATTCGGGCACGGAAAGTTGGACATCAAGATCGAGGCAATTTCGACGGATAGATTGGCTCCGCGACGGCTTGCACTGATCGTTGAGGTAAAGCGTTGCTCCCATTCCAATGTCGCGACCGCCTGCAAAACTCAACTCGTGAATGGTTACTTGGCTAAACAGGGTCTGACTCATGGGATTTATCTCGTTGGATGGTTTGGTTCGCAATATGGTCCTGCCGCGAAATGGGGAAGCACAGAAGATGCAAGATTATGCGTGCAGACCTGGGCTGATGCGTCGAGCAGCGGTGGTCTCACCGTGACAGGGTTTGTTCTTGATTGTCGATGGCCAGAATTGGTCGCACCTTCTCAGCGCGTGAAAAGACGCGGGCGCAAACGAGGGCTTTGAAGGCGATGTTTGCGTTAACGACAACGCAATCGGGGTTCATTCGGCCGGTTTGATGAACCGATGCCGATTGGTGGCCCACCAGCCTGCTTTGACTTTGTCGGCCAAATGGCGGACAAGGTCCCCTCTCTCGGCTCCTGCTGTCGCGGGAAAGGCTTCCGCCTGCCACTCCGTGATGACGTGTGTGACAAAATTGTCGAAAAGCCTCTGCACACTCGTTTCGATCCATCCTCCATTGTCCATTACTCCACTATACATTGTACATTATGTAAAAGAAGGGTTTTCTATAATCTTTCCGCGCACCCATGAAAAAGGCAGAAGGAAGAAGGCAGAATCAAGAAGTCAAAAAAGGAATCCGGTTCGACCTTTGGCTGCTTTTCAAAAACGAAAACGGGTCAGTTCCTCGCATTTCAACATTTTGATGATTTGAACTCTGGCGACCTCCGCTTGACAAAGGGTCCCGTTCCCGGCGGACGCCGCGCTTCATCAGTTGATTTTTGCGCCATGCCGGGATAATGCCGCACCCCGCCCTCAGAGGGTCACTGTTCTAATCAATGCCGGCGATCACGGGCAGTTTGTGTCCCAGTCGCAACCCAACCAGAATCCAATCTTCCAGCGTCGAGCGCAGTTCGTTTTCACATTCGCGCAGAGTTGTGCCGAACGCGGCCACGCCTTTGAGCTTGGGGATTTCGCTGGCGAAAGAGCCGTCCTCCAACTTGTCGTAACGCGCCAGTTCCAGGGCGGCTTCGATGCAGGCGGTGAGCGAAAAGGTCACGGAAAAAGGTTAATTGATTTTGAAAGAAAAACAAGCCGCAAGATATTTTTGACTTTTGGCTGCGCATAAAAAGACATCCACAAATCCGCCAGTGCCAATGCCAGGACCAAGCCAACGTTATCGTTAACGTAACGGGCTTGTTGCTGGTCTGTTGCCGATTTTGTTGCCACTTAAGTCGTTGATTATCAACGATGTAGCCGATGTTGCCGATTTTTTGGACCTATCATCCATATCTTGCGTGTCTTGCTTTTTCGCGGCAGATCAGTTAGATGCGTTTGCCCCGCAAATCAGGTTGACTCCTTTGCGCCTTCTGGGAAATCATGCGAGTTGTATGGTGAAAATTCAACGTGCCTTGCTCTCCGTTTTCGACAAGACCGGACTCATCCCTTTTGCGCAAGCCTTGGCTGGCGCCGGGATTGAAATGATTTCGACCGGCGGCACGGCCAGGGCGCTGCGCGAACAGGGCATTATGGTCAGCGATTTAAGCGCCTACACCGGTTTTCCCGAGATGCTGGATGGGCGGGTCAAAACGTTGCATCCAAAAATCCACGGCGGCCTGCTCTATTTGCGCGGCAACGAAGAACATGAAGCGGCCGCCCGCAAACATGACATCAAGCCCATAGACTTGGTGGTGGTCAATCTCTATCCTTTCGCCCGGACGACGGCCCGGCCCGATGTCACTTTGGCCGAGGCCATCGAGAATATCGACATTGGCGGGCCTTCGATGCTGCGCAGCGCGGCCAAGAATCATGAAAGCGTGACCGTGGTCATGGACCCGGCGGATTACGCCGAGGTCGCCGGCCAGATTGCGGCCGCCGGCCAGACCACGCCGGAATTGCGCCGCCGGCTGGCGGCGGGCGTCTTTGCCGGCACCGCCGCTTACGACGCGCAGATTGCCGGCTACCTCTCCAGGACATTTGGCATCCCCGGCGCCGGCTCACCGGCGGCGCCGCCCAAAGCCGGCGACCCCTGGCCCGCGAGCCTTCAGTTGAACTTGCGCCACGCGCAAACTTTGCGCTACGGCGAGAACCCACATCAACGCGCCGCTCTCTACGGCCGTTTCGGAGATTATTTCCGGCAATTGCAGGGCAGGGAATTGTCCTACAACAATATCCTGGACTTGACCGCCGCCGCCGCTCTGGCCGCGGAATTCGCGGAAGCCGCCCCGACTTTGGCCATCCTCAAACACTGCAACCCTTGCGGGGCGGGACAGGGCAAAACACTCCGTGAAGCTTGGGAAAAGGCTTTTGCGACCGACAAACAAGCCCCCTTTGGGGGGATTATCGTGGTCAATCAGCCGCTGGATTTGCCCTGCGCCGAAGCCCTGGCGGAGATTTTCAGCGAGGTCATTGTCGCGCCCGATTTTGCGGCGGAGGCGCTCGACCTTTTGCGGCGCAAGAAGAATCTGCGCCTGATGAAAGTGCTGCAATGGCCGGGCGACGACGGTTCGGCAGAACTGCGCGACGTTGGGGCGGAGTCGTTCCTCGTGCAAGAGCGCGACACCAAGACTGTTTCCGCCGCGGAGTGGCGGGCGGTGACCCGACGCCATCCCACGGAAGAGGAACGGCAAGCCATGCTTTTCGGCTGGACGGTCGTCAAACATGTCAAGTCGAATGCCATCGTCTATGCGGCCTCCGACCGCACGCTGGGAATAGGCGCCGGCCAAATGAGCCGGGTGGACGCCAGCAAAATCGCTGTTTGGAAGGCCCGCGAGTCCAAGCTCTCACTGCGCGGCAGCGCCGTGTGCAGCGAGGCCTTCTTCCCTTTTGCCGACGGGCTGGCGGCCGCGGCCGAAGCCGGCGCCACCGCCGCCATCCAACCGGGAGGCTCGATGCGCGATGCCGAGGTGATTGCGGCGGCCGACGAGCGCAACATGGCCATGGTTTTCACGGGCACCCGTCATTTTCGCCATTGATCAACGATTCAGCCAGTAGATGGCCGCCACCTGACCCAGGCACAATGCGCCCAGCGCGATCCAGGTCAGCCATTCTCGCAACGCGGCGCCGGACTGTTGGATGGGGCTTAAGCTGAAGCGCAGGGTCACACCGCCCAGGGTAATCAGGTCGCCGTTGCGCAAGAGGGCGCGCGGCATCGGCACACCGTTAACGCTGGCCAGCGCGCCGGGTTCGACCTCGAGGACCAGTCCCTCCTGCCGCCAATGGATTTTGCAGTGACACGGCCAAACCCCCGGTTCCTCCAAAGACACATTGGACTGCTCCGAACGCCCGACTGTGATGGGCAGGCTGGAAGCGTCAAATTTCGCGCCGGCTCTCCTGCCGGAGAGGATTTGGAGTTGGACCATTTACCAGAGCCTGCGCTTGACCACAATTTTGTCGCCGGGGTAAACGGGCAGATCCAATTTCGGATCCTCCAGCGCTTTGATGCAATTGACGACCTTGTAAGTGCCATCCACCCGGTAAATCCTGACGTTTTTGCGATTGGCGAAAGGATTGAAGCCGCCCGCGGCCGCAATGGCGCGGGTCACTGTTATCTGGCCGGTGTAGGGCAACCGCCCGCCGCCCGCTCCCCCAATGACCTCGCCGTCCACGTAAAAAAAGCGCACCACCGGCGTGACGGTCACATTCAAGTGTGTGTAATAGGCAGGGACATAACCCTTTTGAATGATCTTCTCCAATTCGCCGGGCGTCTTTCCGTCGGCCTGAACGTCCCCGATGAAATCAAGACGAATGGTGCCATCGCCTTTGATTTCAGTTTGAACGTAGGGAATCGGGATGGGGGTGCCCGAGAAATCCACTCTGATGCCGTCCCCCACGCGCAAGGGGTCAAACCGCAAGTCGTTTGTTGTATTGGCCGATTGACCCGTTGCGGTGTGCCGGTCCTCTTTTGGGCCCTGACTCCAACAACCGGCCAGCAAGGAGCCGATTAGGGCGAGCGCAAAAAGAGACGAACAATTTCGAATACTATTCCGTAACAATCTCATAATGAGGGTGCGGTCGGGCCAGCCGGGTCAATATTTCTGCTTAATGTCAATTTTGGCTTCTTTGGCCGCATCACTCAATTGGACAACCGTCTGGTCCTTTCGTTGAGCGCCATATTCGTAATACCCGCTGTAATAGTAGTAGTTTTCATCCTGGCTCATATTGATGTTGTTGAGCACGAGGCCGACCAGGTTGCCGCCGACCTTGAGAATCATCTGCTTGGCCCGGAGGGTCATCGGCTGGGGGTAACGGCGGTATTGAATGACTTGCAAGACCATGTCCATTTCGCTGGCCAGAATGGTGGCGTCGCTCACGCCGAACAACGGCGGGGAATCAAAAAAGATGAATTCGTAACGGCGCTTGAGCTCCTGGATGGTCTCCTTCATCTGGGCCGATCCCAAAATGCTCATCGAACTGCTGGGCAGCTTGCCGCTGGCAATGAAGTCGAGCGTGGGCATTTTGGTTTTTTGAATTATTTCGTCCAGCGTGCGCTGCTTGAGGAGAAAATCGGTCAAACCAACCGTGTTGGAAACGTGCAGCAACTTGTGCAGGGCGGGACGGCGGAGGTCGGAATCCACCAGCATCACCCGCTGGCCGTTTTGGGCATAGATGACCGCCAAATTAAACAGCGTGGTCGTTTTGCCTTCGCCCGCGCCGCCGCTCAACGCGCCCAGGGTCTTCCAGCTTTCATTTTTGCGCGAAAACAGAATGTTGGTGCGCAGCACCCGATAAGCCTCGGCATGAGGAGTTTCCGCTCCGTCCTCCAACATGTTGCCGATGTTCTGCGGAATGACTCCCAGCACCGGGGCTTGCAGGGCGCGCTCCACGTCATCAATGGTCTTGACACTGGTATCAAGATATTCGATGAAGAAGGCCAGGCTGACTCCGACGATGAGGCCGACTAAAATGCCGAACGGAATAATGATGTAAGCCTTGGGGCTGACCGGACGCAACACGGGCCTGGCGGGATCGCGCACAATGACGGTGTTGAGGGGCTGGCCCACTTCGGCCATTTCCTTTGTGATCGTTCGATCCAGCTCTTCATTGTTGCGCCGCAGATCTTCGATCTTTCGCTTTAAGCTGAAATACGGCTGGTTTTTGCGGGCAAGCTGGTTCCGGTTCGTTTCCAAATCCGATTTAAGGCGCTGCATCACCTGCATGTTCTCCCGGTCTATTTCCACCCGCTGCTTCAACCCGGTAATGATGCCGTTCAATTTGCTGTCATAATCATGCTGGGCCTGATCGAACTGCTTTTGCGCGGTCAGATATTCCGTGTTTTTTGGGCCGTAGTCGTTTGTCACAGCGGCCAGTCTGTCCTTGGCTGTGGCCAGTCGTATGGCCAGTTCGTTCAGTTCCGTGTCCGTTTGATGGGCGTAGGCGGTGTTGAGCGCCTCTCCCAGTTCATTGGTCGGGATCAGGGCGATTCCGGCCAGAATATTGCTGTATTCGAGGTAATCGGTCAGGGCCAGCGTTTCTTCGTGCTGATATTCCCGGAGTTGTTCCGTCTCAATGGTTGCGCTGGTCAGCGGACTCTCTTCGTCCAGGTCGGAAACTCCCAACGCGAACCGCATCTCATTCAAATTGGTTTCCATGTTGCCAAGCTTCATTTCTTCGCTGTTAAGCTTCTCTTGCAATGCCACAATGCCGCTGAAGCGGTCGCCCTTCCACTTTTCCAGGCGCGAATCGCGATAGGCATCGACAATGGCGTTGGCGATGTCGGCGGCCAGTTTGGGGTCGGGATTTTTGACCGAGATTTCGATCAAACTGCTCATGCGCGTTTGATCGACGGATGTTTTAGCGAACAAGACCGCGTAGGTTTTGTCTATCGTCCAAGGCGCATCCCCCGCTTGCGCGGCCAGTTTCTCGTCCAAATGGAGAGCGGCTATGACGTTGGTCAGTATCGAATAGGACTCAATAATCTTGAATTGGGTGGTCAGGAAGTAAGGGTCCGATCCGAGCGTGCTCACGTGCCCCCCGCCCGGGGCGGTCACAGGAATCTCTGGCGTGTCCTTTTGCACCTCAATGCGAACGGTGCTGGCGTACTGCTTCGGCAGCCAGAAGGTCAACAGGGTGCTGGTCACGACGCAAAGCAGAAAAACCATGACGATCAGGCTGCGCCGCAGGCGGATGACGCGCCAATAATCCAAAAAGTGCAGTTTCAGCTCAGGTACTTCGTTCGTTGTTGCAGTATCCATAAACTTAAAAACAGAAAGCCAGATCGTACATCCGGGTCATACGTTCCAGCCTTCTGCGCCAAAGGTCAAATTATTTTTTTCCTAATATGTGGCGCGGACGCCAACATAAACCAAATCCCGCGTGTAAGCGCGGTCAACCAAGTCGGTGTTCAACTTGCTGTAGGTGTATCCGGTTTCCCCGGCCAGCCAGGGCGTGAAATGATACGCGAAACTCAGGTTCAGGATGTAATAGTTCTCCTGCAATCCATTATAGAAAGGTCCGCCTCCATTAAAAGTCGAATATTGGGCCTGAGCCAGGCCAGAGGCTGTGAAGCGCGAGGTGACCCGGTGGTTGACCGACAAATAAACGGCCGTTGATTCCTCGTCCAGCACCGGCGAGGTCCCGACAACGCCGGCAACGTCCGTCGAATTGTGCAACTGTTTAAGCCCGAATTGCGCGGCGCTTTGGGGCATATATTGATAGGTCAGGCTCGCATCGACGTAAGGGGAGATTTTGTGCGTATGGGCCTTGTAATAATCGATATATTCGCCGCCCGCCCGTATCGAACCATTCAATTTGGGGGTGAAGCTTTCATCGGCCCCAATATACATAAAACTTGTATCGGAGTTGCGACTATTGCTGCGGTACCCCGGGTAGGGTATGCCAAGGAAATTGCCTGGATAAATAATATATTCAGGGCTGGTGTAAGCGAGGTTTTCGAATTGATAGCCGAGCACGCCGGTCGTTTCCGGCAAGGCTTTCCAGCGCAGGTCCACGGCGCCCGTTTGATCCATCCGGTCCAACAGCGCCGCATAGCTCGCATACGGTAGTTGGCCCGGCAACAGGTATTCGTCTCCTGCATTCTGCTGATACGCGTAAACCGAGTTGGCATAACCGACATGCACATCAAACAGCCGGGTCAACACCATCGTAAAATCAGCCGTCGAGGTGTTGCGAATGTTGCTGCCTGGCACGCGCAACGGCGTGGCGACCACCGTGGGATCAATGACCCCGGGGTCCTGGGCGCTGACGAACGATTCGTTCAAGGTCAATTTGTAGCGCTCGCTAAATTCATGGTCCATCTTGGCGTTGAACTGGTGGGTCTGGAACGTGGTGCCATTGCGGTCCTCATACCAGTTCATGTCATAAACGTAACTGGCGCTCAACAGCGTGTCCTCGACGGAATGGTTATAAAAGATGGCGGGACTCAATTCCACGCCGTAACTGTCCCGCGAGCGCAAGTAGCCGATGGTGCCATTGGGAAGGATCCCGGTATAGTTCTTCGGCAGCGTCAAATAGTTGTCATCGTAAAAGCCGCGAACGATGCCCGAAAAAGAAAAGGGCTTTGACGTTTCCAATGTGCTCAAACCCGGGGCGTATTGGGCGTGGGCGGCGGCTGCGCCAAGCGCAACCAACCCTGCGGACAGACAGATTCTTTTCATAAAGATCTCAATTAACCTCCGTGACGAAAGTCCATCATCTGACCCTTGTTTGTGAAATTTTGTTCAACCTGAACGAGTTCTAAGTGCAACGCCGAAAATTGTCAAAGAATATTTTGAATTTTTTTTCAGGCGCATTCCCTGCCTCCATCAAGGCCTTGTTTTAAACTCCTGCCAGCGCACTTTGTCGCTCAGGAACAATTGATCCGGCAGAAGTCCCTCCGGCGCTTTTCTTAACGGAAAACCCGTCGGCACTTCGCCATGCTCCGAGCATTCGAGCACGAAATGACCCCAGCCCTTTTCATCAGCCTTCATTTGCGACAGAAACCGTTTATCCGCAGTCACTTGCGTCAGAAATAATCCCTGAATTGGCTTGAGCGCATTGACCTTGAAAAATTCGTTCTCATCATCCAGCGGCAGCCAGACACAGGAACGCCCGCCGTACCAGGCCACCCCGCTTGGGATGTCGCTCATCATCAATTCATTGGTCTGCAACAGGCGGGCCATTTGTTGAACGTGCAGAGGCGAATAAGGCGAATTGGCCGGCGCCTCGCGGGCCGCCAGCAGCGCAAATAAAAGCGGCGCGCACAGGATTGCGACAAAACCCGCCACTGCCGGCCCGCGCCCATCCACCGGCGGCAGATTGAATTGGTCGAGCAGCGTATGGAACAGCGCCGCGCCATAGAGGAACACCAGCGGCGCCAGCAGCACGAGCAGGTTCTCTGAATTGATCCGCGGCGCATCGCTGCTCACGTGCGTTTGCCCCAGCGCCTGCACCACGAGGAGCAAAATTAGCGAACCCACCAGAAACCGGCGCAAGCGCGCCAAGCCCGCATGTCGAAAGGGAATGAGCAGTCCGGCCAGGAAAAACGCCGAGATCCAATTCCCCCCCAATTGCGGCGCTTCATTCCCGCAAATCTCCCGCGCATTGGCCAGAAATTTGTTGACGACATCCGCGGGCATCAGACGCTTCAACCCGTTGCGCAGGTCGGACGAACGCTCCAGGGTGTCTTCCGGAAATGGCGGCGTCTCCTGCGCCACGGCGTAGCCCGCCGTGCCAAAGCAATGGCCGCTGAGCCTGACATTGCGCCCCAGCCACGGGGTCATCACGGCCAGGAACGACACGGCAATGGTCAGGCACAGTTTGCCCCTCCCGCGAGTCACGCTCAACCAGACAAACAAGATCACGGGCACGATCATCCAGGCAAAGGCATAGCGGCTCAGTCCTCCCACGCCGGCCAGCACCCCGGTCAGCAGGGCCAGAGGAACCGATTTGCCGCCCGCCCCCGCCGTCGCGGCGCGGTCCCGCCTCTCGATGGCCGTCATGAACCAGACCACCCCCAAAAAAATCAACATCAGCCAGAGCGTCGATAATCCCGAAACACTGAATCTCCAGAATAATTCTGTCCCGGCAAAAAGAGCGGCCGAGAGCCAGGCGACATTCGAGTCGAAGAGCCGCCGCGCCAGCAGAAAGAGAAGAATCACCGCGGCAAAAAAGAGCGCCTGGTTGAAGAAGCTGATCCACTGCTCGGGTTGGTAAAACCAAGCTTCTTTGGCGGCAAACTGAAACGGCAGCGCCTTCATCAACCCGGCCAGCAGATACGGATACACCGGGGCGTTGCTTAAATCCGGCACGCGTTGGGCAAGAACTTTCGAGGATTGCCCTGGCTCGGCCGCGCTTTCCAATAAATAAAGCGCCAGCGGCCGGATCGAATCCGTCGTGTACCCTTTGCCCCCGGACAGATTGCGGGCCAGTTGCGCGCTCTCCATGGCTTCTTCCGACGAATAACTTTCGTAGCTCAATAAATCGTAAAGCGAGGCCAGCGCGATAAATGCCAGCAGCGCCGCGGCCGCCTTCAACACTCGCGCCCCGGCGCCCTCTCCCCAATAATGAACCCACGATTGCAATGGCATTAAATTCCCTCCAAATGGTAAAGGTGTAATTTCCGGTGCAGCGTCCGCCGGCTCATGCCCAGTTTTCCCGCGGCCAGCGTGCGGTTGCTATCGCATTCCTTGAGGGCGCGGATGATCAGCCGCTTTTCCGCCTCCGCCACGGTCAAATCCGCCTGGGCCGGCAATCGCGCCGGATGGCCCGTCGCGCCTTCCGCCTCCCGGATGGTGGCCGGAAGGTCCCGCAGGCTGATGCGCTCGCCGCGCGCGAGCACGACGGCGCTTTCCACAGCGGTGCGCAATTCGCGCACATTGCCGGGCCAGGGATAACTCATCAACGCTTCGAAAGCGTCGGGGGTGAAATCGTTCACCTTTTTATTGTTTTCCATGGCAAACTCGCTCAAAAACGATTTGGCCAGCAGCGGCAAATCTTCTTTCCGCTCGCGCAGCGGCGGCAGCTTGATCTCCACCACGCGCAACCGGAAAAACAAGTCCTCGCGGAATTTTCCCGCCTGGACTTGCTCTTCCAGGCTCTTATTGGTCGCGGTGATGAGGCGGACATCGGCCATCAATGTCTTGTTCGAGCCGACGCGTTCGAAGGTCCGTTCGCCAAGGAAACGGAGCAATTTGACCTGCAACGTTGGATCAATCTCCCCGATTTCATCCAGGAAGAGCGTTCCTCCCTGGGCCTGTTCGAAGCGCCCCACGCGCTTTTCATGCGCTCCCGTAAAGGCCCCTTTCTCATGCCCGAACAACTCGCTCTCCAGCAACGTCGCCGGCAGCGCCGCGCAATGCACGGTGACCATGGGCAATTTGGCGCGCGGACTCAGTTGATGAATCGCCTTGGCGATCAATTCCTTGCCCGTGCCGCTTTCGCCCAGCAGCAACACGGTGGCGCGCGAGGAGGCCACCTGCCGGACAGTATCAAACACTTCCCGCATGGCCGGGGACTGGCCCAGGATGTTTTCCAGGCCGAATTTGCTTTGCAATTGCTGGCGCATGGCCGCGTTCTCCACCTCCAGGTTTTGCTGGCGCAGCGCGCGGGCAATCCGCATTTCCAATTCATCAATCTGCAAGCGCCCTTTGGCGATGTAATCATCCGCGCCGCGCTTCATCGCGTCCACGGCCAGTTCCTCCGAGCCATACGCTGTCATCAAGATGCAAATGGGCGGTTTGGGCAGCGACTTGGCCCGCGCGATTAACTTCATCCCGTCTTCCTGCGGCAGCCGGAAATCCGTCAGCAGCACGGCGAAATCCTCCTCTTCCAGCAGGTCCATGGCCGCCTTGGCGTCCTCGGCCATCCACACTTCATAATGATCTTCCATCGCCGCCCGCAACCCTTCGCGCGTCGGCTTTTCATCATCGACGATCAACAGCTTGGGCCTCTCTTCAGTTTTCATTCCGGGGCCTGGGCGTTGGCGCGCATTTGCGGCGCGTCCGATTCCACTTTTGAACTGGCCAGCAATCTGGGCTGGCGTTCACCCAGCGGCAGGCTGATGCGAAAGGTCGTGCCTTGCCCGACGTCGCTTTCCACATCGATGTGCCCGCCATGCTGGCGCACGATGCGTTGCACGATCATCAGCCCCAAACCGGTCCCTTTCTTCTTGGTCGTGTAAAACGGCTCGAAGATATGGCTGATCTGGTCCCGGGCAATGCCGCCGCCGGTGTCCGCTATGCTGACCCAGACCGCATCCGGCGTGTGGCCCGTCTGCACGGTGAGCGTGCCGTCGTGCGTCATCGCCTGCATGGCGTTCTTGATCAAGTTCATCAACACCTGCTTCATCTGGCCGGCGTCCAAAGGCGTCAATGGCACCCGCCGCGCCAGTTTCTCCTTGACGTTCAACCTCCGGTTCTCCAACTCCGGCCGCAATAATTCCAGCGTCTCCCGGGCCACGTCATTGACCGAACCCGGCGTCAATTGCGGCGGCGATGGCCGGATGGCCTGGAGGAATTGCGTCACGATGTAATCCAGACGGGAAATCTCCCCTTTGGCCACCTCCAGATAATGCTCCAATTTTTCCGCCACCTCCGCGGTGTCGCTCTCCATCTTCGCATCGCGCCGCGAAAATTTTCCCGGCGCTGCCGCCGCCGCGGCGTCCCTGAGTTTCCTGATTTGGCGGGCCATTAATTGCAGGTGAATGTGCAGGGCGTTGAGCGGGTTGCCGATTTCATGCGCCACACTGGCCGCCAAAAGCGTCAGCGAGTGGATGCGCTCGGTCTCGATCGCTTCGAACGTCTTCTGCCGCGCTTCCGTCGCGTCATTGAGAATCAAGGCCATTCCGGAACCGCCTTTGGCCTCGCCGTCGAGCGGGGCCGCGTAAAGGCGCAGGAACCGGGCGCGCGGATAAGCGACCTCAAACTCGTGGCGCGTGGTGCGTTGCCGGCCATCGGGACCGATGGCGGCCAAACTCTCCCAATCCAATTCCGGCAGCAACTCCTTGATCGGCCGCCCTTCCACTTCTTGCGGCAGCCAATTGAGCAACCGGGTCACCGCCTGATTCAAATAAAGGATGCGTCCCTGCTCATCGACCACCACCACGCCGTCTTCGATGGCATTGAACAACGTTTCCAGGAACTTCCGTTCCCGGGCCAATCGTTGGACAACCGTTTGCAAGCCTTCGGCATCCAGCCGTCCGATTCTGCCCAAGACTTTGTCCAAAAAACTCGATGTTACCGCAGCCATAAAAGTGATGCTTTCCCGCCGTTGCGCAATCGCCGCGCCAAATTGACACATGCAGAGTAGTCACGCAATTCCGCCGAGGCAAGTCTTTGAGAGCTTGTAAATTGTAACCCCGAATTGCCCTGTGCAAAAACCGTGAATTATTCCGGGTTTTTTCGGCTTGCGGATGTAGGCGAATTGATCGGGGGTGGTGCAAAAACCGTGAATTATTCGGGATTTTATCAATAAAATAGTCATAACTTATTGTAAGTAAGGTACTTACAAAAAAGGATGAAGTTGGGAAAGCATCCGCCGTCGCCGAAGCGGCTTTGGCGCGACAGGGAAAGCAGAAATTACGCGCGAACAATGGATTTGCCGCGAGAAAGCGCAGAATACGCAAGATGGCATGATAGTCCGTTCCTGCCCCCCACCCCCCCGCTACAGTGCTACAAACGTTGATTATCAATGACTTAGGGTGCAACAAGGGTGCTACAATTTGGCCTATTTGTAGCACCTGTAGCACCCTGGCATCACACCCACCGCGTCCGGTCATGGCCACGGCGGCGTGGAGGCCAGAATCCAGGCGACACTTGCCGCATTTCTATTCCACCGAAAACGTTGAGGTACGCAACACGAGGTGCAACAGAGCCGCAACATGTTACGGGTTCAGTCAGGTTGCGGCACCCTGGCGAAAATGGGCTTTGGCTGGTCGGACGGGCGGGACGGGTAGGACGATGGGCAGCGGCGGATCACCGACCTGTCAGATTTTTAGGATTCATTCTGAGTTTTGGGATATTACGGGCCGAGGCGGAAGAATAAATTGCCCGTGGGCGGCGTGATGGTGATGCTGTTGGTGCCGGCGGGGGAGTTGGTGGTGACGGGATAACCACTCGTTGCCCAAGCCGCCGATGCAGCGAGGTTGCTGTTCTGTTGCAACGTGTAGCTGCTTGGGTATGGCC
>Ga0326727_10004622_pt1 | contig 40920 bp, 42 predicted proteins | sample MB2enrmetagenome_FD_207643 | JGI IMG/M metagenome (GOLD analysis project Ga0326727, IMG submission 207643) | Lab enriched peat soil microbial communities from McLean, Ithaca, NY, United States - MB29MY | ecosystem: Environmental > Terrestrial > Soil > Wetlands > Peat | place: USA: New York...
GTGGTGAACGATGCCGCCATCGCCTATAAAGGCAGGATTCCCAGCGATAGGTGGAAAGAACCTTACATGTCAGCGCAGGAGCTTAAAGAGGAAATCCAAAGCGGAGTGCAATTTTACGGCTTGAAAGACAACAATGTTTTGGTTGCCGTGATGGGAATTCAACCCGTTAACGGTGTTACTTTAATCAGACATGCATACGTGCTGACAAGTCACCGGCGGAAAAGATACGGAGAAAAACTCCTCAAACATTTACTCGACTTAGCCGAAAAACCCAAGATTTACGTGGGAACATGGGAAGCAGCAACATGGGCAATAAAATTCTATCAAAAATACGGGTTTGAACTGGTTTCAACAGAGGAAAAGAATAAACTCTTAAAGAAATACTGGAGCATTCCAGAACGGCAAGTTGAAACCTCAGTAGTACTTGAACTAAAAAGGCAACTCCAATGAAAGAAACAATCCTCTTAAAAGTTGACTCGGAAAACCCAGACCCCGCAAAAATCCAAATTGCCGCGCAAGTCATCCGAAGGGGTGGATTAGTGGCTTTTCCAACAGAGACAGTTTACGGTTTAGGTGCAGATGCGCTCAATCCAGACGCTGTGTTGGCACTTTTTGAAGCGAAAAAGAGACCCTTAGATAACCCGCCAATCGTTCATGTGGCAAACGCGAGCGAGGTCTACAGACTTGTACAAGAAGTCCCGGAGAAAGCTGAGTTGCTGATGAAAAAGTTTTGGCCTGGACCATTAACATTAGTTTTCAAGCGGTCAAGCATAGTGCCCAATGTGACAGTTGCATGCTTAGACACCGTTGCGATTCGAATGCCAAAACACAAAGTCGCCTTGGCATTAATTAAGCAAAGCAGTCTTCCCATCGCTGCTCCGAGCGCAAACCTTGCAGGCAAACCGAGTCCAACAACCGCCAAACACGTTTATGAAGACCTTAACGGAAGAATCGACGTGATCCTCGACGGGGGAGCCACAAGTATCGGTGTTGAATCCACTGTTGTAGACTTAACTGTTGATCCACCCATGGTTCTTCGTCCAGGAGGAACATCCTTTGAAGCATTAAAGAAAGTCCTCGGCGACGTGAGACTTCACCCCTTTGTTCAAGCCGAAGAGGAATTGCCGCTGGAAAAAATAAGGTCTCCTGGAATGAAACATAGGCATTATGCACCTAAAGCAGAGGTTATTCTTGTTGAAGGAGGAATTGCCGCCGTTACAAACAAAATAAAAGAGCTATCAGAATCTTACAGGCTTAAAGGCGCAAAAGTAGGCATCTTAGCCACCGATGAAACACAAGCTGCCTACAAAGCAGACGTCGTTAAGTCTCTTGGTAGCCGCTTTAACTTGGCAGGTGTTGCCCAAAACCTATTCCGTTTATTAAGAGAGGTTGATGCTGAAAACGTTGACGTTATAATTGCTGAAGGCGTTTCTTCCGAAGGAATCGGCTTAGCCATCATGAATAGGCTGCGTAAAGCGTCAGGTTACCACATTATCAAAGCAGAATAGCATTTGGCTTATCTGTGGATTAGGGGGTTTCAGTAGCCCCATTGATTAAGCCCTCTTTGGTTTCCAGATTCCTCGTTTTACTTCTTCCAGTTTCAAGCGTGCCAAAAGATAGGAAATTGACGATTCAGCCCCTTGGTTCATGTTTACCTTTTCAGGTTCCAAGTACGCAGAGCGCATTGCCGCAGCAACAACTAATAAAACTATATGAGAAAAAGGCGAAGAAAAAAGCTGAAGCGGCCTTCGCATAATTAATTTTATCTTTGCTATTCACAAATAGAAACTAGTTAGTTAATTGTAGCGTTACTCATGAGAAAAATTTATATTTAAATATTTGATTGTTGAATCCCGTTTATAATAAAGAAAATAAAAAATGGTGAAAATTATGTCTACAGGTGGAGGAACAGTCCCAGTTCTAGTATTAAAAGAAGGTACAGGAAGAACCACAGGCCGTGAAGCACAGAAAAACAACATCATGGCTGCAAAAATAGTGGCTGAAGCAGTGAAATCTACGCTCGGTCCATGCGGCATGGATAAAATGCTCGTTACCAGCACGGGTGACGTTTCTATAACTAATGACGGTGCAACCATAATGAAAGAGCTTGACATTCAACATCCAGCAGCAAAAATGCTCGTGGAAGTTGCAAAAGCTCAGGACAACGAGGTTGGTGACGGAACCACAACCGCAGTAATTTTGGCTGGAGAGTTACTCTCAAAAGCTGAAGGTTTGCTTGACAAAAACATCCATCCCACAGTTATAATTGAAGGTTACAAGAAAGCAAGTGAGAAAGCTCAGGAAATTTTGGATCAAATAGCCATTCCCGTTTCTATTGATGATGACAAAACCCTAAGGGATGTAGCCATCACATCTTTATCTAGTAAAGGCATTAACGTCGCCGAAGATCACTTCGCAAAAATCATCGTTGAAGCAGTAAAACAGGTATCAGAAAAAATTGACGGCAAATACGTAGCAGACATCGACCTAGTAAAAGTCATTAAGAAACACGGTAAAAGCCTAGACGAAACAGAACTTGTCAAAGGCATGGTTATCGACAAGGAAGTTGCAAGCTCGCAAATGCCTAAGATCATTGACGGCGCCAAAATCGCATTATTAAACGGCAAGATGGAGATTGAAAAAACAGAGTTCGACGCAAAAATAAACATTGAAAGTCCCAACCAAATGCAACTTTTCCTCGACGAAGAAGAACGTATGCTCAAAGACATGGTTAATTCAGTTACCAAGGCAGGCGCGAACGTTATCTTCTGTGAAAAAGGCATAGACGACATGGCTTTACACTTTTTAGGCAAAGCTGGAGTCTTAGCAGTTAAAAGCTTAAGCAGCAGCGACATGGAAAAAATGTCAAGAGCAACAGGCGGCAAAATAGTTGCCAACGTAAAAGATTTGACTGCTGACGCTTTAGGCAAAGCGAAACGTGTTGAAGAACTAAAAATTGGCGATGACAAACTCATTTATGTACGCGAATGCAAGAACCCCAAAGCCGTAACCATCGTTATCCGAGGCGCATCTAACAACGTTATCGACGAAGCAGAACGTTCGCTACACGACGGCTTAAGCGTTGTAAGAAACGCCATCGAAGACGGTAAAATCGTTGCAGGCGGCGGCGCACCCGAAGCAGAAATAGCCAAAAATCTACGAGTCTACGCAGTTAAAGTCGGCGGACGAGAGCAGTTGGCAGTGGAAGCTTACGCAGACGCAGTCGAGGCGATACCGCTCACTTTAGCGGAGAATGCAGGCTTAGACCCCATAGACATCATGGTAGCGCTCCGAGCACAGCATGAGAAACCAGACAGCAAATACTTCGGCATCGAAGTTTCAACAGGCAAAATCAAAAACATGCTTGACCTCTTAGTCGTTGAGCCACTACGCGTGAAGCAGCAGGTAATAAAATCAGCCACTGAAGCAGCAAACATGATACTGAAAATCGACGACTTAATCAGCGTTAAAGGCGGCGGCAAAATGCCCCCAATGCCCCCAGGCGGAATGGGCGGCGGCATGGGTGGAATGGGTGGCATGGGCGGTATGGGCGGAATGTCCTACTAAAAAATCAACCCACTTTTCTTTTTGTTATTTTTTTGACAAGTTTTCAAATTGTTTTTTAAACATATATTTTATATCTGCGAATGTATGAGTAGGATTCTACTTAACACGTTTAGGAGGGAGGTCAGCTCAATTGAAACACGTAAAGATTACCGCTTTTGACTGCCCAGATGCATGGTTTAAGACACTTTATCATATTTGGAATGAGGGCGATGATTTTGATGTACTTTACGGTTCAGAGATTTCTAAGACCAAGAAACTAAACTTAACGATTGAAATTATGCATCCTGAAAATAGACCATTGACGAGCGATAAAGCTCCATGTGACATGAAATACGTTCAGGGGTATGCATTAGCCTATCTGTGGTCTGGCGAAAAACAGAACGAAATATACACGTACGGAAGCCGACTTAGGGAGCCAGTTAATCAGATTGAGGAAGCCGTTAATAGATATATAGAAGAACAACAAGACAGACAAGTGACTCTCGTAATTCGCCAATCAAATGACATTCAACCCTATCACGGCGGAAGGCAGCATGAACCTCCTTGTCTAAGTCTAATTGATACTGAAATAGTTGATAATAAAATGCATTTGACTTGTTATTTTAGGTCTTGGGATGCATATGCCGGGTTACCCGCCAACATAGCTGGATTGCAGATATTCAATGAGGCTTTTGTTTCAGAAATCAACTCAAGAGGAAACCTATCAATCGAAACCGGCAAACTAATATTTCATTCAAAGAATTGCCACATTTACAAAAGACAGTACAAATTTATTGAGGAATTGTTAGAACCAAAAAATCGCAAAAATAATATTACCATGGCAAAAGCCCCACGAGAAATTGAATAAAAGTATTAGTAATATTATTGACACTTTAAAATTTGGGATGCTATGTTTTAGTAGAGTTCGTTACATTGGAAATCGAAGAAATATTATTACTAATTCCAAAGACTAACGTAGCCAGTATAAAACCAATAAGGAAAATGGAACAAAGCAACCAGCATATAATAAGTCTAACATTCTTTTCCAACTTGTTTCTTCAAGTGCTTTTGCTACCATTAATTGTCCATAAGCTCTAGTAGGGATTATGAATTTGTTAAAAAGATCTTCATTTGCCTTAATCAAATCGCAAGTTTTCTGTTAAAGTGCTCTCTCTCCATAAGCTAAATGCTTATGGTATATTTTCAAGTTTTATCACTAAGACATTAAAATACTCTGAAAACAGACTTCAAAACTAAGTTACTTTTATTACTAACTTACTTAATTTTCTATTGACCATAGAGCTTGCTAATTAAATTATGGTTTTCTGCACACAATTTCTATTTAAAATCGTTTGTGGTTTGATTTCTTTTGGGTAAACAACGACCAAGATCTTCTTTTCCTTCCCCTTACCAAAGGCCTTGATTCGTACAGCATGATATTCGCTTAATCCTTTAAATTCAAATTTAACTCTTGGATGAAATCTCTCCTCATTTCGAGTGAAATCAACGATTGAGTAATTTAAATTACCATTAGCTGTACGCAGAAAAACAGTTTCAGGTATATCAACTCCGCATGATTTTGGAAATTTACTCCAATAATAACTCAATTGAATATCGGTCAGATCATTAGGTGGGCTCTTTATTTTATACCAAATGAATCCTCCTTCATATTGTGCAACTGCGAATACACTCCAAAGAAAAGTGCTAATGGAAACTTGCCATTGTCTGGATGCTAAAGAAATTTTTTTAATTGAGAACGTATTCCAATCTGAGAACTGCTTCGCAATGCCTGGTGGAATTAATATTGATGCTGCAATTAAGTCGCAAAGCTTCTCATCATTAGACCAATCAAAGGATAATCCTTTCTTTCTTGGGAAATTCCTCTCGAGCAAACGCACAATTGCAAAGCGGTTGCCTGTTTTCACCATTAAATGTGCCATCTCATGCGCGATGGTGAAACGTTGCCTTAATTTGCCTGACCTTTCATTAACTCTAATTAGATATTTGTTTGGGCTATTCTCCTCAATTAATCCATCGCAAATCATCTGTTCATAATTTATCTCTAAACCCATTGATTTTGCGATTGTTTCTACATCAATAGGCGGTTTAGAGTTTCTCTCAGTAGCAATGATTTCAAGTAGATGATTAAAATCGAATGCATCATAATTGTGCGAAGTCATCTAATCGTCCATTCTTATTGCTGTTTTTCTTGTCCCAATCTTTTCCTAATTGATGCCATTTATCTTTGCTAATAGGTTCACTAAAATTCCTGAAAAAGCTTCCGCTTTGCATCGATTTTTCAGCAGAAATTAATTGCTTATGCAATCCTTCTCGCTTTCGGAAGGACCAATCCTTGTCAAACGCCTCAGCATCTAGATTCTTCTCGCTAAATATCATAATCAGATCATTTGTGAGTTGATTGTCTATATCTTCTGCTTGGTTAAAGGGTATTGTATACTTTATTGCAGGGTTGCCAAGTATTAGTCGTGAAAGTTCCTCCTGTTTCTTAGTTTCAAAAAGAAGTATAACTGGTACATTTGCTGTACGCGCCATTTCGATTTCAGCACCAACTCCACATGAAGGGATGCCCACGTAAGCAACGACAGCACCACAATTTACAACACGCTTATAGTCAATTTCCCAAACTTTTGCATGTGGCATACCCTTGCTCGGAGTTGTTTGTGACTTATGAGGTAAATAACATGTTAAACGGATTTTTTGGCAAACGCTTTGAACTCTTTCATAGATCTTGGCGGTTACATATGTATAGTCTTCTGGCGACAAAGCGCTTAAAGCGCCGGACATGTATACATCCCATTCTGATGTTATAGCCATTAACATTACTCCCATTCACTCAAGCACAATCTGTTTTGATTAGTGTGTCTGAGCTGCATTTAAGATTTATTATTAACTAATACTCAACTGAAAAACTACTACGTTTACGTGGATTTCTCCAAAGTAAACGCGCTTAAAGAAACCGGGATTCCAGTTAGCTATCTCTGCAAATACTACAGAAAAGACAGTGATTTATTCCTTCCAAGTATTACTTTACGACAATATTTTATAGTTTCTCAGCCTTAACTATACCTCAAGGGAAAAGTATGAGCCACACAGCCACATGGAAAGTCCTAGAAGACCTGATGATAGAGCTTCGAAAAAAATGCGTCACTGTACCACCCGAAGTTCTTACCGATTTAAAAAGCGCTAAACTTATGATTAAAATTTCAGAAGCGGAAGGCAGCAGAGGCGCAGCATCACAGAAAGTTGAAGAGTACCTTGGAACCGTTGAATCATACCTTATTACTGAAGCGCAAAAAGTTTTAAGCCCTGAAACCGTTGATCGTTGGCTTGTTCGCTTGGAAGAAGCCAATGTAGAAACTTGCGAAGAGCAAGCAGCAGAAGAAAATAAATTCATCACAGGCGTTCCCAGAGATCAAAAATGGGTTAGGGTTGAACCCGTCGGCAATTTGCCAACCGAGCGAATACAGCAGTTAGCCAAAGAAAGCAACCTCTCTGTCAACCCTCAAAAGGATGGGCGACTATTAGTCTACGGTCAACCAGAATGCATCCAAGGATTCCTCAAAAAAATGACCGCCGAAGCAGTTAAAAAATAACGTCAAATAGCCCTTCCTAAAAACGAGAAACCATGCTTAGAAAATGATTTATACTAAAGATTTTTATGAAATTATCAATATATATAAACGGTGAAAGTTAATGAAATTTGCTGAAATTGCTGTCTTGCTGAGGGAAATTGTCGACAATTGCCCAAGTTTAGATGGAGCCACCATCACGTTGATACCGCAGAGAGCTATGTATCCATTATACCAGGGATACCACATTAATATTAAAGGAAATTTTACTAGGGAAAGCATCGGCTGCTTGAGAAAAATAGTGGAAGGACACGACTTAGTTATGCAGATAAAGACTGATTCAATAGTAGTCTATGAGACTAGGTCATGACCGCATTTTTTGTTAAGTTGGCTGTTTTAGTGTTTTTTGTTTCGATATGTTTTTTACGATAAGTCGCTAGTGCAGTATTGGGAACCATTTTGGTGAAACTGAAAGGATTCCAAAAATTAACATTAGCTGACCAAGCATTACAAAGCTGGTTTAATGCACTGCAAATTGGAGCGCCCAAAGCTACCGTGGTGTTTCTGCAGGATGCGTTAGGCCGTGTTTTAGCCGAAGATGTAATCGCCCAACAGGATTTGCCAAGGTTTGACAAGTCAGCCGTTGATGGGTATGCATTAAAATCCGCTGATTCCGTTGGTGCTTCACAGTTTAAACCACGAGTTTTCCAATTAACCGAAAACCAAGAAGTAAACGTTAAGCAGACTAAGCAGGTTTGGACTGGAAACCCCATTCCGAAAGGTGCAGACGCCGTAGTTATGCTTGAAAACACCAAAAAACACGAGGGAAAACTGGAGGTTTGGAGTCAACTTGCGCCCGGCGAAAACGTTTCAAAGAAAGGCGAAGACACAAAAAAAGGCGACGTCGTGGCTAAGGCTCGCACTCGCTTGAACCCCTACCACATAGGATTAGCCGCTGCATTAGGCTACAGCCAGCTCAAAGTTTCCGAGAAACCGAAAATTGGCGTTTTAGCTACTGGAAATGAGCTTGTGGAAGTTGGCACGCAGCTTTCCGGCAACCTAATTTATGATTCAAATAAAATTATGCTTTCAGCCATGTGTAGAGAGCTTGGTGCAGAAACAACTGATTATGGCATAGCCAAAGATAATGTGGATGAAATTGCTAATAAAATCCAAATGGCCCTCAAGGCTCAGGATGCAGTAATCACCACTGGCGGAACCAGTGTTGGAGGATTAGACTTGGTGCCGGACGCAGTTAACAAGCTTGGAGAACCAGGCGTTATCGTTCATGGTGTTGCACTTAGACCAGCGATGCCGACAGCTGTTGCCATGTTGGAGGGCAAGCCCGTTCTGATTTTGTCAGGTAACCCTGTGGCGGCAATTATTGGTTTTGAAGTGTTCGGTAGACCGATGATTTGCAGGCTCCTTGGAATGAGCAAAACGGAGCCAAGGCCAATGTTGAAGGCTACTTTAACCAGAAGGGTTGCTGGTGCGCTTGGAAGAAAAACCTACGTTCGGGTCCGAGTGACTCTGAGGGGCAGCGAGTTTTATGCTGAACCAGTTAGCGCGAAAGGTTCAGGATCTATATCCACCATGACTCTGAGCAACGGTTTCGTGGTTATTCCTGAGAATCGGGAGGGCGTAAGCGAAGGCGAAACGGTTATAGTTCACATGTTTGGCAGTTTGGGTTTGGAGGCTGAGGCGGATGTTTAGGAAGCTTATGACCTTTGATGAAGCGCAGAAAGCGATTGAAAACCAGTTTAAACCTGCAGTTTTAGGCGAAGAAGAAGCCGTGCTGCTTGAAGCTTACAATCGTGTTCTAAGCGAAGACGTAGTTTCAACACTTGATATTCCACCTTTTAACCGTTCAACCGTTGACGGGTACGCTGTTAGAGCCGAGGACACTTTTGGAGCAGAAGAAAATCAACCTGTAACCTTGAAAGTTTGTGGAATCGTGAACGTTGGTGAGCAGCCGAAAGCGGTTTTGGCGAAGGGTGAAGCTGTTGAGATTGTTACTGGCGCCCCAATTCCTGAAGGCGCAGACGCAGCGGTCATGGTTGAAGACACGGAAAGAGAAGACGTCGAATTGCATGTTTTCAGCGCTGTCACCGTGAACGAGAATGTCATGAAAAAGGGGTCAGACATAAAGAGTGGCGAAGTGGTGCTTAGAAAAGGCCAAGTTCTAGGGTCTTCGGAGATTGGTGTTTTAGCCGCTTTGGGTTTGACTACAGCTAAAGTTTCCAAAATACCCATAGTTGCGGTTTTGTCTACAGGCGGTGAAGTGACTGAGCCTGGTAAGGTTTTGCCCGCGGGAAAAATCTATGACATCAACGCTTACAGCCTAAGCACAGCAGTAATTGAAAGCGGTGCAAAACCAGTTTACTTCGGCGTTGTTCCAGATGACAAAGCTGCTTTGTCTAAGGTTTTGCAGACTGCTTTAGCTTCATCAGATATGGTGATTACTTCTGGCGGCGTCTCTGTTGGTCCAAGGGATTATACTCCGCAAATCGTAGATTCGCTTGGTAAGCCTGGAATAGTTGTTTACGGTATCGCGGTTAAGCCGGGGAAACCCACGACTGTTGGGTTTGTGGGGGAAAAACCTGTTTTTTCGTTACCCGGTCATCCCACGTCTGCTTTGCTGATTTTTTATTTGCTTGCCAGGCCTTTGATTCAGCGGTTAGCCGGCAGACCTGTGACTGGAATGAAAACGGTTAGGGCTGTTGCTGGCGCACGAATGTTTAGTGCTAAAGGTAGGCGAACCTTTGTCATGGTTAAGTTAGAATTTGATAAAGATTGCCGGTTGATCGCTGAACCTGTGGAAACTGGCGCCTCCGGAGCAATCACTACTTTAGCTAAAGCTGACGGATTTGTCGAGATCCCTGAGAACGAGCAGTTCTTGGATGTGGATGAAGAGGTTGCTGTTGTGCTATTCCGTAATGTTTCAGGCAAGGTTTAGAGTTTAAGCCTAAAACATTAGTGAAGATTTTTTTGTGTTTTTTCAAAAAAATTAGTTGCCTTTGCGAAATTAAGAAAAAAAATCAAGCTGCTTCCAACATGTTGGTTAGAATTTATTTTCTCCTTAACAGCAAAAGGTATATTGCGAATATCCATGTGAGCACTGCGTAAACAGTCATGCTTATGCCTAATAGTGGATTGCTGAATCCTGCGACGGCTAAGGTGTAGATTGTAAAGGTTGATGCTCCAGCGAATAAAACGAATAATAGCCATGGCGCCCAAGCTCTCTTCGTGAAGAGGCCATAATCTGTTATTAAGCTGAGGACGCCGAGTAAAGCAAGCTGCGGCGGAAAACCAGTAAAGGGCAGAAATACAAAAAGGATTATTCCACTGATGGCATAGAAGGCTAATGCTGCTAATTCTATGCGGTTGAAACTTTTTAGTCTAGACGCTAATGATGCTAAAGACACTTTGTGCTCGCCTTTACCCTATGCAGTAGAGGTTTAATTAATAAATTTTTGGAGTGCAGCTCCAGTAATCTAAATAAAACTTGGGGAGAATGGCACCTAATGGAACTGCCTAAAGATTTTTGAACATCGGAAAAGTTGATTAAAATTAAAACCATTTAGTTTTTTCAAAGTGGACTCAGTATTAATCCCATGTTAATGACATCATGGTACTTGCCGTCGCGACCATAGAAATCGTCTTTGCTTACCCCTTCAATCTGGAAGCCGCATTTCTCATAGAGATGCAATGCAATCTTGTTTTCCGCTACGACACTTAACTCTATTCTGTGCATTTTTTCTTTTTTTGCTAGTTTAAGAAGTCTTTTGGTCATTGCAGTTCCCAAACCGACATTTTGGAAATCATCATGCAAATAAACAGCGAGTTCTCCGGTTCCCTTCCTGCGTTCATGAGGAAACTTGTGGATGACTGCATGACCGACAATCTTGCCTTGGTATTCCGACACAAGCGGAATCAAGTTTGGAAGGTCGTTCATCCATCCTTCTATACGGTCTTTAGTATAAGGAGCCATACTCCATTCAAGAGCCTTCTCGGACATTGAGGAAAACATCAGAAAAAGGTTATTCACATCATTAATTCTACGGAATCTAAGCGTGACCTCTTTACCGTTTTTCAGTTTCGCCTTCCACATCGGCATCGCTTTCACCTTTTCTAATGCACTCTAAGATTTTTGACTATCGGGAAAGCGCTTAAAAGGAGTTGCAGAAAAAAGTTTATAGGTTGATTTCTTTGCAGCAAAGGTGATTACTGTAGTGCCCCTCCGAGAACTAATAGATTTAATGCGTCTTAGTTGAGCGAAAAAGTTTAGAGTAAGCTTAAGTGAATACCAAGAAGAGGATTGAATTACCTGTGAGTTATCTTGAACTGTTCACTTCGCAAACTAACGTTTTCAGCGGTTTGCAGAAGCCGTTTGAGGAAGCGAAATACGTGATTTTTGGTGTCCCATTTGATGCGACAAGCACTTATCGGACGGGTGCAAGGTTTGGTCCAAACGCGATTAGGCAGGCATCTTTGAATATTGAAACGTACAGTTTCCGCAGTAAAATTGACCTTGAGGATTTAGCTTTGCGTGATGCTGGAGACCTGCATGTTTCACCTGACGCCGAGAAAACGGTCGATATGACTAGGCTTGTGGTTGAGGATATTTTGGCGGCTGGAAAAATGCCTGTAGTTTTAGGCGGAGAACACACGGTTACGCTTGGTGCTGCGAAGGGTTTAGGCGCTAGGGCAGCGAAAACGGCGATTGTAAGTTTTGATGCTCATCTGGATTTGCGATGCGAATTTTTAGGTTCAACGCTGTCCCACACGACGTTTATGCAGCTAATAAGTTCGGAAGTGAAGCCTGCGAAAATCGTTGAGGTTGGCACACGCTCAGCATGCAAGGAAGAACTGGCTTATGCCAAGAAGGCTGGAGTGGAATTTTTCACTTCTCAGCAAATAATCAAGCAAGGCTCAGATCAGATTGCCGAGCAGTTGAAACAGAAGCTTGCACCATACGAGAACGTGTACTTAACCGTAGACATGGATGTGCTTGACCCAGCGTTTGCTCCTGCAGTGCAGAACCCTGAACCTGAAGGAATCACCACAACCGCCCTGCTGGACGTTGTCTGTGCCTTGTGCGATAACCGCGTGTTGGGCTTTGATGTAGTGGAGATTGCGCCAATTTACGACCAAGGCGTATCAGCAGTCGTGGCAGCAAAAATAATCTTCGAAATGCTGTGCCAGCTGGAAAAATCAAGAAAAAAATAGCTTAGGTTCTAACAATTGCGGTAGTTTATACCTCTTTAAAGCATGTAATTTCCATCCTCAGTGCTTTACCATTTTTGGAATTTCTGAGCGACTTTGATTGCATTATTTCCTTGAGTTAATTCTTATATGTAAGAAAAACATTACATATTATAAGAGTGCGAAATATCATGTCTGATGATCTAAAGTTCCATCTTAGGGCTGCCCAAGAAAAAAGGCTAGCGGCTCTGGACGAATACGAGAAGAAGAGGAACAGTGTAGTGGGCGATTTAGCCATCAAGGCTGTTGAACAGGCTATTGAAGTTCTGGCTGCATCTGAGGGGAAACACTTCCATACAACACCGAGGAGTGCACATAGCAACAGAATCCGTTGGATAAAAGAAAAGTTTCCGGCTTTATCTAAGGATTTAGACGAGCTATGGGGAGCTTATGGCGCTTTAGGTTATGAGGGTCTCAATGGAGAAAGAGCGGAGAAAGCTATCTCTGCAATGGAGCGCGTTTTTGATGAGATTGAAAGAGCAGCAAAAGTTAGACTTAAATAAAATCGTTAGTTCTATTTCGAAAATTCAGAGTGTTGTAGGCCTTGTTCTCTTTGGTAGTCAAGCAAGAGGAGATTTTGATGAGTTTTCCGATTATGACCTTTTAGTACTGTTTGAAAATAAACCTCTGATGTGGGGAAATTGGGATGAACTTTTCCAAGTCGTTGGGAGTCTAAACATAAACTTGCATGCGATTCCAGAAGCACTTGAAGAGTTTAAGAACGCTAATCCAGTCTTTTTAGATGAACTATTTAGGTATGGAAAAGTGCTTTTTGCCAAAATGCCCTTAGAGGTTTACCTCCAGCCCTTAAACTTGAAATCTTTCTTCTTAATCACGTATGACATGCGCAACGTAAATTACGCAGACAAAATGAAGGCTTCATATTTCCTTTATTCCAAGGGAGGTGCAGGTGCTGTAGCGAAGGCTGGAGGAACCAAAATCAGCGACGGCTGTATAATTGTTCCAAGCGATATGGCTGACGAAATAATCTTGGTCTTAACTTCTCTCGGTGTTCAAACTGTAAAGACAGAAATTTTCATAAATCCAGACATGCCCAAGTCATGGCCAACCCAAAACAGGATTCAGGTTTCCAAGGTTCAAACTGAGAATCCTCAACATGGCTAAATCGCTCGCTTTTATTTAACCATTAAAATAACGTAAAATTTAAGTTTTATACCAAAAATAAGCTCGAAACAGCCTTTTCAGAAAAGCGAGCAGGTACTTTTCAGCGAGATCCAAACCCATAAAGACGCATAATCAGGGCTGATAAAACGTGTTGAATTCATATATCATATCGCCGCATAGTAACTAATGCTGAAGGCTGATGTTTTGGCTAAAGAACCAGAACTAAATATTCTCACAATCGGGCACTCCACTAGAACGCTGGAGGAGTTCGTTGATTTGCTTGAAGCTTACGATGTGACTTTAGTGTTGGATGTGCGTTCCGTTCCTCGTAGCAGGCATAATCCGCAGTTTAACAAAGAAACCCTGCCGAGCAGCCTCAAACACCTCGGCATAAAATACATCCACATGCCCGAAATAGGCGGCTTACGCCGACCCAAACACGACTCCATAAACTTGGCATGGAAAAACATGGGCTTCAGAGGCTACGCAGATTACATGCAGACCAAAGAGTTCACAGATAACTTGCTAAAAATTATCGCGCTCGCCAGAGAGAACCGCTTGGCGTTGATGTGTGCTGAAGCGTTGCCTTGGCGGTGCCACCGAAGCCTCATCTCCGACGCACTCGTGGTACGGCACGTAAAAGTTGAACATATCATAAGCGCAACCAGCTGCCTCAACCATCAGCTAAACGAGATGGCGCATGTAGAGGGAAATCAAATTACATACCCCCTGTTCACCAAAGAAACACCCCAGCGAACGCTTGGAGACTTCGGAACATCAGAGGCTTAAGGCAAGGACAAAAACTGTTTTTCTACCCACCAACGCTTTTCCTACTACAGAAACAAATGGGGGTTTCAACTTTTTTGAGGTGAAGACTCATGCCTTGTTGGATAAAGCTTATATGTAACGTTAGAAATATCTAACGTTAGAAATAGATAACATTGCAGGGTTGGTCTTCTTACGCAAAGAATCAAGCAAGCCAAGTTCGTCTCAAGCCTTTATGAAAAGCACGGAATAAGAAAAATATTGGCTGGGTTTCCAGGCTTTTTTGGCTTTATCGGATTTCAAGCTTTTCAGGCATTTCCTTATCATAACCCGTGGTACCTGTTTTTCTTCTGTTTTTTCGTGATCTTTTCAATATTTAGAGAATGGTGGGATGAACTCAAGTGGCTGGGCTTATTAGGATTGATAGGCTTAATTACGGCTCCGCTTGGCATTATTGGCATAATTAGAGTGTGATAAAACTTGAAAATAAGCTTTAATCAACGCTTTTTCGGGTTTTTTGGATTCGCAGGTTTCTTAGGATTGATGCATGGCCTTTACTATTTGTACATGCTCTTCATGTTTTTCTTCTTTTTCGCTTATGCTAGACCAAAAACCAAAGAAGGCGCAATCTTAAGCGACGAAAGATGGGCAAAAAACGTCACCCAAGCCTCCAGAAATGCATTCTACGTTTTCCTAATTCCCTCTATGCTTAGCGTGGCATTTTTAAGAAATTCCGATAATTTCCTGCTGGCCTCTGTTGCCATACCCATTGCTGCTTTGTTGAGCTTTGCGGTGTCCTTTGTCTACTATGATTTAAGAGGAGATTAAAACATCCCGTTTAAGACCCGAATGAAAGAGCTAAGAGAAAAACACCATATAACGCAGGAACAGTTAGCCCAAAAGGTAGGCGTAAGAAGAGAAACAATACTTTTCTTAGAGAAGGGCAAGTATAACCCTTCACTCAAGTTAGCTCACGATGTTGCGAAAGCCTTAGAATCTAAGATAGAAGACGTATTCATGTTTGAGGAAGAATAACGAACGATCTCAGGGGTAACTTTTTTGGAGCTTTGCTATGAAGAAGCCGTTGCATTGGTGAAGTTGCGGGTAGAGTCTTTGGCATTTAGTTAGTCCCCGCAGCCCTAGCAAACCCACTTTGGGCGTTATTTCTGCTAAAGTGAATTCTGGGTGCCATTTGAGGAACCGCTCAATTATCATCTCGTTCTCTTCCACGGTTATGCTGCATGTAGAGTAAGTTAATGTTCCGCCAGACGCGACTTTTTCGGCACAGCTGTTAATCATTTTCCACTGGATTGCCGCCATTTTCTCAATTGACTTTGGTCTGAGTCGCCATTTTGCTGAGGGCTGTTTGGCGAAGACGCCTGTGCTTGTGCATGGCGGATCCAAAACCACCAAGTCCGCTTGCGTATTGAAAGGCAAAGTGGCGCATGCATCGGCTATTACTGGCTCTGCAATTTTGGTTCCCATGCGGGCGGTTTCTTTTTTCCACACTTTCATTCTTCTATTTGAAAAATCAACTGAGCCGATGCTGCCTTCGTTATGCATTAGCTGAGCTAAGTACGTTGTTTTGGCGCCGGGTGCAGCGCAAACATCAAAAACCCTGTTGCCGGGCTTTGGGTCTGCGGCTTGTGCGGCGAAGCAGCTTGCTTTGTCTTGAATGTAAAATAAGCCTTCTTTGTAGCTGGGTAGTGTGTTTAACGGCTTTTTCATCTCCCCGATTTTATAGGTGTATTTTAACGGTTCAGCTTTTTCTGCTTTGACGCCTTCTGCCTCAAGTTTCTGCACAATTTGCTCTTCTGTTGCCGCCAGCGTGTTCACTCGGATGTAGGTGGGCGGCGGGTTTACGCTTCCCTCCAAGAAGGCGATGGCTTCATTGCGTCCAAAAAGTTTGTAGCAATACCTTACAAACCATGAGGGATGAAAGGTTTGCAGGCTAACTTTTTCCACATCGCTTGCCGCCTTCAGGATTGGCTCCAGCTGGCGCGTAAGCAAAAAGCCCAAAATCGGTTCAACTTCACTCACGGTCTCCCAGCCCAAGATGGACCTGCCAAGGCTCGCGATGCTTTCGGCTTCTTGCAAGTTAATTTTACCCCAGTTCTTGGCTACACGCGTCTGATAAACATAAAGCCGCAGGAAAGATTGAATTCCCAAATTGTACTCGCCGATTTTCTTAGGCGCCACCACGGTGTTGACGAATTTGTCTATGAGGTTTCTGCGCCGTGTAGTCTCAACCACTAAACCGTAAGCAAAGCGAATAGCGTTGGGGTCGCTTGCGCCAAGCTGCTTGATTGTTCTTGCCAGGGCTAAACGTTCGCTTAGTTTTTGCATCTCCATCCAGCTTAGGGTTTCAATGGCGATTGTCCAGGCATCCTTCAACAATTACTTTTCACGCCTAAACAAGATGCAACGCTTCTAAATAAGAATTCAAAACGGCGTTGTAACTCGGATATGTCACTGCACATAATTTATTAACAATGATTCAGAATAAAAGTGCTGGAGATGCTTCATGAAATCACCTGCGCTGCCTCTTTCAACGCGAGCGTTAATAATAACTCATGACGTTGATTGGCCCATTTGGGGTCCTGGGGCATCGCACGTTTTGGCTCGGAGAGAAAGATTCTCCCCGGAAGTAATACGCAAAGTTATTGATGAAGACTTTAACCCTTACTACGGGATACCGAAAATTATGGAGATTGAGGAAAAATTCGCTGTACGTTCTACTTTCTTCTTTAGGCCAAAATATGATGACGGCAGCGAAGTAAGTCAATACGGAAAAATCATAAAAGTTCTTACATCACATGGATGGGAAGTCGGATTGCACGCCAACAATACAGCAACTCCCGAAGAAGTCAACTTAGAAAAGGAGTTGATACAAAAGGTTACTGGAAAACCAATTTACGGCTCCAGAGTTCACTACTTGAAAGTCTCCGAGAACACTTTTTCCAACATTGCACAATCAGGAATAAAATACGATTCCTCATTAACCTTCGATAAAGAACGGATTGACCTCAGAAACACGGGCTATTTAGCTAAAAACGGCTTAATTGTTTTCCCAGTAACATTCATGGATGCTTATCTCTTCACCTACATGGGTCTTACCGAAGAAACAGTGGTTCCATTTACTGTTACAACGATAGAGAAATTGTTTGGTTCAGGTGTTCAAATTATGACGTTACTTTGGCATGATAATTCCATTATGATGAAAGGCGGTCAATGCTATTCAGAGTTAATAAAGCAACTTACCGCCAATTCCACTATAACGTTTTTAAAAGGAATCGACGCCTTTAAACTAGTTCAAAAACAACAAACCTCTTTGCATTTGGCGTGAGCAAGATGACAAACATATTAGTAACCGGCGCTGGTGGAACAGGCGGAATAAACTTTATACGAGCCTTAAGGCTGGGCGAAAAACAGCAAAACAAAAAACTATTCATCACTTGCACCGATCACAACCCCTACTTTCTAAACTTTCCCGAAGCGGATGTAAGACTTGTTTCACCCAGACATGACGACGCCAATTTTATACCTCTACTTCTCAAATTAATCGATAAATATAACATTGAGTTTCTTCATCCTCACCCCAGCAGCGAAGCACAAGTGGTTTCAAAAAATTTAGCAACTTTTAAGAAAACAAAAGTTAAAACATATTTGCCTAAACCAACATCAATAATGCCTGATAAACTAGAAATACACGATGCTTTAGAGAAAAAGCATGTTCATGCGCCAAAAACAGTTGAAGTAAACAATTTTGAAGATATTGATAGGGCATTTTTAGAAATCGGTAAGCCTCTTTGGATAAGAGCCAGGCGGGGTGCTGGCGGAAGGCTGGGTTTAAAGGTTGAAACTCCAGAGCAGGCTATACATTGGGTAGAACTAAACAGGCTTCAGCATAGAGGAGACATCCGCGACTTCATAATTCAGGAATATTTGCCAGGTAGAGATTTGGCTTTTGATTCCTTATGGTTCAAAGGTCACCTCGTAACTTCTTATTGCAGAGAAAGGCTAGAGTATTTTCTTAAGCACATTTCGCTTTCAGGAATTACCGGTACACCGACCATAGCGAGAACTTTAATTGACGAAAAAGTTAATCAAATCGGGATGAAAGCTGTGAAAGCGTTAGATCCCAAGCCGCATGGATTCTATTCAACGGACATTAAAGAAGACGCATCAGGTAACTGTGTAGTCACCGAAGTTGACGGTAAATGGCACACAACAGCGCCATTATGGGGTTATGCTTTTGCCAAGGCGCTGAATAAGCCCGAGTTGAACATAACCTACCAATACTTGAAATTAGCTTTGAACGGTGACACGGATTCTGACTTGCCTAACTGCAATCTGTTCCCAGCAGGCTATTACCTAGTCAGACAGCTGGACGCCGGCGTAATTCTTGAACACGATGATGCAACATGGCGAATAATATAGATACAGCAGGAAAAATTAAGGCTGTTTCCCTTGATTTCGACGGGGTAATTACAAATCTCGACATCGATTGGAACGCTGCCATACGTCAAGCTTCGTCAATAGCGGGTCATGACGTAAAAAGCCTTATTACTTTCTACGAAAACAATTTTGGTACACCAATTTTCCAAAAAGTAAGCACCGAAATGGAGAAAATAGAATTAGAAGCCTTAAAGAAAGCTCAAGTTTCCCCTTTCATTGAAGGGTTTCTTCAGAGGCTTTCCCAAAAAAAAATCGAAGTGTACATTGTTTCTATGCAAAGTTTTAATGTAATCAAAAAGTTCCTAAACCAGAATGGACTGGCTAGCTACTTTAAGGACCTTATTACTCGAGAAAGATGCCCCAGCAAAAAAGCCCAAATTGAATGCATTTCAAAGGAAACAAGGATTAGCCCTAACCAGATTTTGTTTATTGATGATTCAAAAAGAAACATAAGTAATTGTCAAGAACTTGGAGCAGTTTGTTTTTATTTTAAGAGAAAACAGAATCCAAATGAAATCAAAGAAACGTGGAATAAGATACTCGATTTAATAAAATAGACGGCAACTTACCAGCGATCTTGCTCGTAAAGCCATTGTCCTGATGGAGAATAAACGTCTAGTCTGCCGAATTTTCTCTTTTTTTGATTGATTTATGTTATGTTTTTGAATTTAGGATTGCTGTTTAAAACGATGTTTAATGACGGACTCAATCATCCTAAAAGACACTTTTCCATCTACTGAGTTTTAAACCGGTAAAGATTTTGGTCTGTGTACACCATAAGAGGTGCTAAGGTTTCGAGTGGGATGACCCAGAAAAGTTTAAACGCGTACCAGGAAGAGAGCAAAACTGGAAAAGCGCAAGGAGCAAAAGCGGTAGCTTCTCGAGTGCCATCACCTACAGTTGTCACTGAAGAAAAAACTCCGCTGTTACTGCGTATGGACAGCCACATATCTTTAAGAATTATTCATTCATGTTAATCCATCTGTCTGTTAAAATCATGCTCCAAAAACGGAGGTGACATTTTTGTCGAGAAGGAGGAATGGAGAAGAAAACATGGAGAAAGGCAAAATGACCGTAAGCGAAGCAGGTAGAAGAGGCGGCACAAAGGGAGGTCCAAGAGTCCGTGAACTCATAAGGGAAGGAAAAGAACATGAAAACGAATAAACAAGTGCGTAATAAATTGTTTGCACAAACTAGTTTATGTTACTTTTTCCTTTTTTCTTAGTCATGAGAGATGAGTTAATGAGTCAGGTTGTTAAGCGTAGAAGTACCCCTGAAACCAAGGCGGGGCAATACATGTGTCCTGAGTGTGGTCAAATCTTCGATACCAAAAAAGAAGTCGATAGCCACCTCAATATGATGCATGAAGCCTCACCTTAGAGGGTACGTGGAAACTTGCATCTGGATTAAATTTAATCAAGTTTTTCTGCTTACACGCATGTTATTTTTCCCTATAATCTAAGGGTAAATCAGTAGTTTTTAGTAAGTAAAGATTTTAGTCTCCATGTACCATAAAGAGCTAAGGTCAAATAGGGATGGCGCAGCAAAAACTCAGCGAATATTATAAGGTACTGAACAAACCCACAGTAAAAGAAGAAGCTAAAGCGGGAGCCTCTCAAATGTCCTCGCCTGCAGTTGCCGCTGAAGAAAGCAAAGAAAAAAAGAAACAACGTACTTTTCCGCCAATAGCACCTGAAAACCTGCCACCGTCTTATTTTGTTTCAGCGTCTTATGATGGGCGCCAAAAGAAAGCAGTAATCAAACTTTATGAGCCGCAATCGGGAAAAATCTATTTTTGGTACGATAACACAGGCCACAAACCATACTGTCTAACTAACTTGTCACCGTGTGAACTGGAAAAAATCGATCGTTTAGTTAAGCATGAAGGCTTTGACCATTTTGAACTGCAAGAAAAATTTGACCCCTTACTAGACCAAAAAGTAACTGTTACAAAAATAGTTGCGGGCGACCCCTTAGCCATCGGAGGCAGACCTCAAGGAACCATAAGAGACATAATCCCAGAAGACTGCCCCAAAATTTCCGATATCCCAATTGCGAAAGAAGACATCAGGGTCTGGGAGTCAAAAATAAAGTATTATCAATCTTACATTTACGACCGCCAACTTCTGCCCGGAATGATATACGAAGTTAAAGATGGAAATCTTGTTCCTAAAGTGCTTGAGGAAGCCACAGAAAACCTGAATAAAATAAAATTGCTCTTCAAAGACGCTACTGATGAAGAACGCGGATACGCTGAAATGTGGGCAAAACTCCTTGAGTATCCAGCGCCGAAGTTCCGCCGAGCAGCCGTAGACATAGAAGTTTACGCTCCAGTATCCACAAGAATGCCTGATCCAAGGGAAGCAGCGTGCCCAGTAATCGCCGTTTCGGTTTACAGTTCAGACGGCGAGAAAAGAGTGCTTGTTCTTAAACGTGAAGGCATGCGGGAAGGCAATCAGCATTTAGCCGCAGACATAAAAATGGAGTATTGCGAAACTGAAGAAGATCTGCTTAGAAAAACATTCGGTGTACTGTGGGATTACCCGTTTATTTTAACTTTTAACGGTGACGATTTTGACTTGCGCTACCTCAGCCACCGAGCCATGAACTTAGGCTTTAGCAGAAGTGAGATTCCGATAGAAATAGGCAAACGAGTCTGCCTGCTAAAATACGGCATTCACCTCGACTTATACAAGTTCTTCTTTAACAGGTCAGTGCAAATCTACGCCTTCAACAACCGCTACCGCGACGTAACCCTCAACGACGTAGGCAATGCACTCATAGGAATGGAAAAAATCCCCTTGGAAAAAACCTTCGGAGATTTAACTTACACTGAACTTGCACAGTACTGCCTGCGGGATTCAGAGATGACTTATAAACTGACCAGCTTCGAAGACGACTCAGCAATGAAACTGATCTTGGTCCTAGCCCGAATCAGCAGCATGCCAATGGAGGACGTAAGCCGCCAAGGCGTAAGCCGCTGGATACGAAACTTCATGCATCGAGAACACCGAAAAAGGAACATGCTCATACCGAACGCTGAAGACATTCTGTCAAAAAAAGGCAAAACTGCCACTACAGCCATAATAAAAGGCAAAAAATACAAAGGCGCCATAGTCGTTGAACCCACACCTGGCGTTCACTTTAACGTTGCTGTCATGGATTTTCCAAGCCTATATCCTTCTATAATCAAAGTTTGGAACCTTGGCTACCAATCAATCCTTTGCTCACATCAGGAATGCAGAAGCCACCTGATTCCGGACACGCCGCATTGGGTGTGCACTCAGAAGCGTGCACTGGAAAGTTTGCTGATTGGTTCGTTAAGGGATTTGCGTGTGAACTGGTATAAACAGCGCTCAAAAGATAAAACCTTGCCGCCCGAACTGAGAAATTGGTACAATATTACTCAGGGAGCGCTTAAAGTCATTTTAAACGCTAGTTATGGAGTCTTTGGCGCTGAAAGTTTCGACCTGTATTGTCCACCCGTAGCAGAAGCAACGGCAGCCATCGGCAGGTACTCTATCACCCAAATCCTCAAACATGCTGAAACGTTAGGCATACAAGTTCTCTACGGTGATACTGACAGTTTATTTTTGAAAAATCCGTCTAAAGAGCAAGTGGAAAAATTAGTCCGCTATACAGAACATGAATTAAACATGGGTATCGACGTTGACAAAGTCTACAGGTATGCGGTCTTTAGTTCACGCAAAAAAAATTATCTTGGCGTCTTAGAAGACGGCACGGTTGATGTTAAAGGCTTGACGGGCAAGAAAAAACACATTCCAGTTTTCATCAAAAATGCTTTTAACAGAATGAAAGATACGCTTGCAAGAGTACAAACCCCCGCTGACTTTGAAAAAGCCAGAAAAGAAATCGCCGAAATAATCCGTGAACGCTATACGCGGCTGAAACGAAGAGAATGGGATGACATTAGCGAGCTTGCGTTCCATGTGGTTTTAGGCGATGAACTTGAACACTATACTAAAACTACGCCTCAACATGTTAAGGCTGCAAAAATTTTAAGAGAAAGCGGAAGGGAGCTAAGAGCAGGCGATTTGATTAGTTTCGTTAAAGTTATAAGGCCACCTCATGTAAAACCCGTTGAGTTAACATCAAGAAACGAGGTAGACGTTGACAAATACATTGCCTATTTGCATTCTACTTTTGACCAAGTTTTGGATGCTTTAGGCTTAAGTTTTGACGAAATTATCGGCTTAACAAAACTTGAAAGATTCCTTGCTTAATTATAATAATTGAATAAGTACGCCAATTACCGTGAAAATTCCAACTATCAAAGCTATTATTCCAACCACTTGCTTCTCAGTTAATGGCCGATGATAAGTTATAATTGTAATTAGGCTTCTTCTATGGTCAGACGAAAGCTTTTTTCCATCAAACGAAACTTGGGCTTTTTTGCGTGTAAAGAAAACTGTCAACAGAATTACTGCAGAATTGAAAACGTAAGGCAAAATTGAAACTAGCAAGCTCAATTTTAAGTCAGAAATCACGGCGAATGACGCTATCGTCATTCCTATGGCGAAGGAGCCTGAATTCCCAACGAAAATTTTACCTTGAAAGTTGAAGTAGGCTAAAATTAGCCAGAATATCAAGGGACCAATCATTATACTGTATAATGGTGAGACAGCCATTAACCCTAAAATAACTATGGCTGGGCATATTGTTTCTAGTCCATTCAATCCGCCCAGCTGGTTTACAGTATTTGTAACAATCATAACGATCAATGGAATAATTACGTAGAAGTATGTTGCACCGAGTTGTATTGTCCCCACGAATGGTATAGACACGGTTGTTCTGGTTGCGGGGTTATTAAGCGCGAAATAGATCAGCGGTAACGCGGCGATTAATGGCATGAATGCTTTGTACCGCCATTTTAAGTCGATCCAGTCATCAAGCAAGCCCATGAAGCCGCCGAAAAGAATGCAGACAGCTAGAGTGAATGGTGCTGAAATGTTAGATGGGCCTCCAGCTATTTTTAGAAAGTATAGAAGAAAAAGGTAAACAGTGGTGAATAGGACGTAGAGCACGCCTAAACCGTTGGGAACTAAAGGCCGTCCGACTTTATGCTGATCTGGAACCTTTGGAAACACTGGTCGCTTCCCTGCTTTCTTGCAATATTTTAGCCTGTGCCTGTTGTGCCCATCGTGGTATAGTATGCTGGATAGTTAATTTTGTAGATAGCTACTAACGGTACTAATCCTCCATACTGGAATGGTGACGTATCTAAGCCAGCTATGTAAGCTTCTGTGAAGTATGTTGGCGTTGTAGTTGTTGCGCTTGGCGTAATGCTGACTCCTGCGGCAGTCCATCCTTCGCAATATTGTACCTCTGCATAGTTCATCAATTCATACACTGTACAGTTATCTCCTTGGTCATTCCATACCCACTGTCCAGTTGTATTGCTAGTCTTGCCAAATGCTGTTTCATCCTTCCATACTGTAGATGTTGTTGCATTCATGTAGCCATTAGCTATGTACCATTGCTCTGCGGTTCCTGAAATGCTTGCCATCCACGGCCATTTTCCTTCATCTCCATATCCAGAAGGAATTGCAGTATATGTTGAGCTGCCGCTGCTTGACTGTTGTATTTCGAGGACGGTGAAGACGAGGATGTAGTTGACCCGTCCAGGATTATTATAGTTCTCATATTTTGACAGCATTTGCATTGACTGGTTTTCATTGCCCATCATTATGTAGCCTACGTTTTCGATTTGTGTGGTATTGTACGTAGTGTTATCGCACAAAGTTGTTACATTTCCAATATCGGATAACCAGTCACCGTAGTCCCACCAAGCAACTACCACATTATTCGAGGCAATGTTGCTTTTTATCCAACTTAACGCGTTAAGCCATGCACTCACTGGTTCAGTAAGTTGTGCACCGCCTATTGGAAGGCTTGATGCACTAATTGCTGTTGGCACGTAAGCTGAGTCGATGGATCTTGGGATTCCGCCAGTTTGCGGTGAGAAAGCCACATCCGTTACCAGAATAAGGAATATCAGAAAGACTGCGACACCGCTGTATTCCTTGCTTACACGTGCCATTCTACGTTTTGTTTTTGCCAGAGCATGTGGCGCTTCCTTCAGTAAAGTGTAAAACGGCTGTATTAGACTCAGAACACCTATTCCTGCTATGATGCAGAAGGCTAGAGCAAAGATTGCCAGTAAGCGAATCATTGAAGCAGCAAAGAAAAGCGAAGTTACAGCGAAAACTATCAGGAAAATGTTTCTGTTTGTCGGATTTTTTAATACAAAGTAAAAGCCGATGAGGAAGAATAGGATGCCTATGCCAAGCTCGATGTAAACGTTTCCCCAAGCTGTAATTTGCTGTTCAGCCACTGAATTGATAATAGGTGAACTTGCTCGGATAAAGGGGTCTAAGACTGTACTGAATTTTCCCTGAATACCACTGCCAGTAATGAATCCAGTTGCATAAAGTGTAGCAAAACCACCGACGATAATAACTAGTGAGGTAATTGCTAGAATCAACTTGCTCCTCATAGTTATGTTGTTTCGTAAAAGTTCTGCAATGAGAAGTAAAACGAATCCTAGGGCGACTGGAATTACTGCACCTGACGTCAAGTATGTAAGTCCCAGATAGGGAACCATTATTGCTATGTATAATGCTAAGCCAAAAGTTATGCTGTAGCTAAGCAGAAGCCGTTGATTATACCTCTTCAATAGAAGTGAAGCAAAAACGAATAGTACGGTCATGTCAATCATGTAGTATGCTCCACCCCAACCTACTATGAAATAGGCTAAGGCACCAGCAGCGCATAACGAGTACAATATGGATGCACGTAATGACCTGTTATTGTCAATAGATCTTAGGAATAAGAATACAAATGCTATAAGACCAATCGTACCTGGGACTTGTGTATCAAAGAATCCAAGAGATGTTCTTTCGATGATTGAAGGTTCTAACGCCAGAAATAACGCGGATAATAAACCAACAGTTCTTCCACCAAAGTCCTTGCCTAAGAAATAAATTACCAGAACTGAAAGCACACCAACTACCGGTGGTATCATTGCGCACAGCGTCATTAAATTAACGTTTGCGCCTAACGCTGCGATGACGTCGTAGACTGCTGCGCCCGTTATAGGTATACCTGGCAATAAAGTTTTAGCCATGTTAAGTCCGAAAGGATACCACAATTGATGGTTGACCCAATTTGTTGTCCAAGGTGAAAGCAAACCGTGATTTACCATGTATTGCGTTATGCTGAATTGATAGTAGGGGTCAAACTCGTTAAGAGTTGTTGTTCCTGCAGTGAGATTTTCCCAGCGTAAAGGTAAAATGCGGACAATGAGGGCGACGAAGAGTATTAGAGCTAACGCAGCATATGCCATTATTTGTCCGTGACTTAGTTCGATGCGTAATGGTGCCAGCCTTTTACTAAGCCGATCTCTAGTTCCTTCCCCCACTTTAAGCCATCTCTCCAACATTAATTTTGATCGATTTCTTGTTCAATTCTTTATTTATACACATTGGACGTTTATTTATGGCTTTCCAAAATGAACTAACATAGCTTGATGGCTATGTAGTTTTGATTATATTGCAATATAATCCAATAGCCAAACTATATAGCCTTTTTTTAATCTTACTCTAAATTCCCAGCTTAAACAGGCAAAAAAGTCGCCAGAAACCCTTAAAGGGCAATCAACAATAGCCGTATTTTTCTTCGTTTTGAACCCTGTTTTGGACAGGCGTTGCATAACTTACTGGGAACTTGCCATTCTGGTTTTGGTCGTTTTTCTCAATGCTCTTCGGAGGTTTAATCGGAGCTTTTGGTGAGTTGTGAGTTGTCCCTATTCTATCGACGCTTAAATATGGGTTTAACTTCAACATCCATAGGTAACAATGAAAGTTTCCTATCGCATTGTGGGCATTTTCCATTATTTTGCGCAATAATTTCGTCTGGTGGTTTAAGCTCGCTGCCTTCATATAAAACATGATTGCATCCATGGCATAGTACTCGTTGCGGCATCCAAATCCCCGATAATAACATGCTATGGCATATTTATTGGTTGCTAAAAAAAATTAACCCGTAGCTAAGACTTGCTTGTCAAGTACTGCAAAGTTTATTTTAAGAGGGACTATTTGGAATGTTAAAGCATGTGGTTTAGCAGCCTTTGGAAAAATACAAGTTAATTGTTACTGAAAAACCTGATGCCGCAAACAGAATAGCTATGGCTTTGGACACTGATGGAAAAGCCAAAAAAATAGTTGATAGCGGCGTTCCATATTATCAAGCATACAGAGACGGCAATTTAGTTGTTGTTCCAGCAATTGGGCATCTATACACTGTTGCAAGCAAGGAAAAAGCTAAACGGGATTATCCAGTTTTCGATTATCACTGGGTTCCAAGATACCTTGCTGAACGGGGCGCATCAAAGACCCGTGTTTGGCTAAATGTAATTGCTAAACTAGCAGAAAACGCGGAAGCGTTTGTAGATGCTTGCGACTTTGACATTGAAGGCAGCGTCATAGGCTACTGCATACTCAAGTACGCTTGCGGCAGCAAGGAAAAAACTGCCAAACGCATGAAATACTCCACACTTACAAAAGAGGAACTGCAAGAATCTTACGCTCACTTGTTGCCGCATTTGGATTTTGCTCTTGTTGAAGCTGGATTGACAAGGCATGAAATAGATTGGCTCTACGGCATAAACCTGTCTAGAGCCTTAACAATGGCTGTGAAAAGCAGCAGTGGACAATACGCTACACTCAGCACTGGTAGAGTGCAAGGGCCAACCCTCAAATTTTTAGAAGATCGGGAAAAAACCATAAAGTGCTTCGTGCCCGTTCCATACTGGAGCATAACCGCTAAAATAATCATAAATGACACGGCGTACGAAGCTGAATACGAAAAAATCCTCGAAAGCAAGCAAGAAGCAACGGCAGTGATGGATGCCTGTAAAACCAAAGAAGGTCAAATAGAAACAATAGCTGTAAAAGAGTTTGAGCAGAATCCACCGTTGCCCTTTGACTTGGGTGCTTTGCAAAGTGAAGCTTACAGAAATTTCCACTTTATGCCGATGCGTACTTCAAACATAGCTCAGCACCTGTACTTAGATGCATTAATCTCTTATCCGAGAACAAGTAGCCAAAAGCTTCCGCCGGCAATCGGCTATGAAACCGTATTGAGAAAACTAGCTAAATTGCCTGCTTACAGTAAACAGGTAGCTGACCTGCTCTCTAAACCAGTTTTGAAGCCAAATGAAGGAGAAAAAGCCGACCCAGCGCATCCAGCCATTTACCCGACTGGAAACCTGCCTGAAAAACCCCTTGGCACAGCTGAAAGAAATATTTTCGATCTTATCATACGCAGGTTTATGGCTGTTTTCGGTGGACCTGCCATTCGCCAAAGCACGAAAGCAACAATTGGCATCAACGGGAATCTTTTTTACTTGAATGGAATGCGAACGTTAAGTGAAGGATGGCTTAGATTTTACAAACCATATGTTCAACTGAAAGATGCGACTTTGCCCTCCTTAACTCAGGGACAAAAAATCGCTGTTAAACGAGTAGTGGTGAAAAATAATTTTACTAAACCACCCGCAAGGTATAACCCTCGCAGTTTACTTTTGAAAATGGAAAAAGAGGATATAGGAACCAAAGCGACGAGGGCAGCGACCATACAAACGTTGTACGACCGCAAATACCTCTACGGAACCGATAGTCTTGTCGTTTCTGGCCTAGGCTTTGAAGTCATCGAAATCCTGATGAAGTATTGTCCAAGCGTTGTCTCACCTGAACTGACTAGAAAGCTTGAGGAGAAGATGAATGAAATCCAGCTAGGAAAAGAAACAAAAGAAGCTGTATTGCAAAACGCCGTTGAAATCTTAAAGCCAGTCCTATTAGAGCTCAAAGAAAAAGAATCAGCCATAGGCGAACAATTAAGTCAAGCGTTGAAAAAAGCTCGGCTTGAAGAAAGAATAGTTGGTGCATGCCCGAAATGTCCTGATGGAAAACTAGTTATTTTGCGCTCCAAAAAAACAGGTAAACGTTTTGTTGGTTGCACAAATTATTTCGAGGGTAAATGCAACATGACTTTTCCGCTACCTCAAACTGGCAATGTAAAACCGTTAAATATCACTTGCAGAAGCTGTGGGTGCCCGGTACTGCGTGTGTACTTGAGAGGGAAGAGATCCTGGAAATTATGCCTAAATCCTAACTGCCCCTCGAAAGGAGCGAGCAACCAGTGAAATGCAAAATTTTCAGCAGAGAAGCATAAGAAAATGGTTTCTGCAGCTGCTTTTTAGGGCTTATCAAAATTATTGAGAAATTTGACGTATTGAGGAAAGCGTCGGGTTTGCTTTGGATTGATTTTTTAGTTGAGATTCAGAAAAATTCATTAACTGGAGAATGGGCTAAAGATGTAGTAAAACACCTAATCAAGGAGGACAATGGAAATGTCAAGTAAAAAAAAGAAGCGATCTTTGTCTGTACCCTTTTCACTGAGTCGATGGTTTAGCAGAATTTCAACAACTACTCCTTCAGTACTCCTAATTACTATTATAGGAATTTTATACTGTATATTTCTTTTCGGCGGTGGCTTGTATACTCTTATTGCCCATCCTGCTCCCTCAGCCTACGTTAATGGAAATTTCTATTTCCTCTATCCAAGCCTCAGTTCGCAATTCATATCTGACACTGTGATCTCGGCATTATTGTATGGTTTTGGTTTTCTCGGTCTGTTTACTATTTATCAAAGTACCAAGAGCGCTTATAACCCAAGGCAAGCCTACATGATGCTAATCATAGGCGTAGCATTTTTGCTTATATCATACATATTCTTGGAAGGCGCGATTAATTTCAAAGAAACCGCCGGGATCATCCTAACTCTGCCTTTTTTCCATAGGCTTTTCTTTTTACCAAGGGTGTTTTTTTAGTTTCATTTTGTACGCTAAGAAATTTGTGAATAAATGAATAGGCGGAGTAATCAGCAAAACTGTAACTGCCAATTCCCAATTTACAATGCCTAAAGGAATCGCAAACACGAGTGCGCCAACGACAAAGTCAACTTGATCAACTATGGGAAGTAAACCTCCTGGAGCAATCCCTAGCCTTCTCTTTAAAAAAGCGCCTGCCAAATCGCCTGAAAGTGCCCCTAAAGGAGTCAAGATGCTGAACAGGATTGGAAAATGGAAAAGTACGCACTCCATTAATCCAACCAATATGCCGATTGCTAAGCCGAAAAAGAAGCCCCTGAAAGTTTTGTTATCTCCAAAGATTCGTTTTCCATCACAGAAGTTCTTTCCGAAATCCATCCGCGTTCCCCCGCCAGCAAGCACTGGCGTGGCGTTTGCGCAGTAGGCTGGAAAAATAAATTTTAATGCGTCGACTATTAACTGGATTATTATTTCCATGTGGTCAACCATCATTTTTGGAATTCAGTATCTTTTATTCCGGTTTCGCCTATTTGTACATAACAAGTAACTTCTTCCTTGTTTTCCCGTGTTTCAAGAACAGCTTTGATCGTTTGAGGATAGCCAGTAGGTTTCATAGCGATTATTGTGTCAGCCCAGAATTTTAAAACTCTGTTTGCAACAGGTGCGACGGTGACGTTTGGGTCATCAAAAACGCTTCTTACTTGGCTTACTATTATAACTGGGATTTTTCGGATTTTTGCTGTTTGCGCTAAAATTGCTAATTGCCTGTTCAATTCACGGTTTACGCTGAAGGCTTTACCCGAGGACTCAGCAACCTTTGCTCCATACAAAGATGTGAAGGTGTCAATTACTATTAACCCAAAATTTTTTGCTGTATAATCTTGAATCCGGTCTATAACCGCCGTTTGTTCATTGAAATCCTTAGGTTTAATTAAAATGACTTGCTCAGCAACCTGGTCGAATTTATCGGCTGAAAGTTGTGAAAGCCTTTTGGTCGAGAAAGTGTTATCGCAGTCAACAAAGAGCGTCTTGTAGTTTTGTAATGCGCAGCTAACGGTGCATTGTAACGCAAACGTTGTTTTTCCAGTTTCGGGTTCACCATAAATTAAAGTAACGCTTTGGGGTGAAATGCCCCCGCCAATGTTGCTATCGATGCATTTGCAGCCTGTGTGGATTGTGATCATATTTTACCCTTTTTCGCGTCAAGATTATAAACTTGAACTAGTAAAGTGTTCTGCACTTAAACGTATACTATTAAGGTTGATTTATTGAAAGAAAAAGTTGCTATAGTCACGGTAGATGGGAAAGCGTACTTTCTAATTGTAAACAAGTTAAGAGAGCAAAATATGCCCTTCATAAGTTTGGTTCCAGGCGAGTCAGTGCCTGCAGAAGTGAAAGCGGTAATAACAACTGAGAAGGAAAAGCACTTGGTAAAAAACGAAAACATCTTAATCTTTACCAACGAAAATGAACTGGACAATTTGTTTAACGAGGTAAAGCGAATACTCCAAGGAAAAGAAGCCTACGAAAAAATTTTAATCGGCATTGACCCGGGTGAAGCAATTGGGCTGGCAGTAATTGCCGATGGAAAAGTTATTGAGGAAGGCAACTGCTTTAGCTCGCAAGAGGTAATTAACAGCATAATTAAGACAATAAGAAACGTTAATTTCACGGTGACAAGCGTTTCCGTTAAAATCGGGAATGGTGTTCCAGTTTACAAGAAATTAGTCGAAGCCTTAGATGATAATTTGCCGTCTGAAGTGGTGCTGGAAGTGGTGAGTGAGGCAGGAACCAACCGCCCCCTAAAAAACAACAAGCGCAGCCGAAGAATCAGGCATATTTCTTCAGCCATACGGATTGCTGGAAGAACAGGCTATACTATTCCAAGGAGGAAGATTATTGCAACAAGCAGTTGAACCCAACAGAACACTGCTAGTGGATGGCCCAGCATCTGTGTGTGTTGTTTCCGGCAAGGCTGAAATGTTCGACTATCAATTAAAACAAGCAGTAAAAATTGTGGTTCGTGAAGGAAAGCGCCTGCCATTTTTTGTCCTTGAAAAAGCAGTTTTTGACGTTTCATTAGGACCAAACGCAAGCATTGAAGAAGTTGAGGGCAACACGATTCCAGAGTCATGGAATAAACCCCTTGAAGCAATTTTGAGCATGCAAAAGAAGCCTCTGGTTGTTTTGCTTTTGGGGAAAACTGATTCTGGAAAAAGCAGTTATTGCACTTATTTAGTAAACAAGCTGGTTAACGGAAAATGCAGGGTTGCTCTTTTAGACGGCGATTTAGGTCAATCAGACATTGGTCCCTCAGGAACCGTAGGTTATTCGGTAACTTCCAAGCCAGTACCAGAATTGTACAATTTGAAGTTGCATAACGCTTTTTTTGTAGGTGTTACCTCGCCGATAAATGCGATGGCTAAAACAATTGAAGGCTTAGCCGCTATGAAGGCGGAAATTTTACAGAGACCGATTGATTTTGTGGTAGTTAATACTGACGGTTGGGTTACAGGCGATGTTGCTGTAAGCTACAAAACGCAGTTGGTCGAAGCGCTAAAGCCGGATGTCATAGTTGGCGTGCAAGTTGAAGATGAACTTAGGTCTCTTATTGCTTACTTGGACAACACTTCAGTGATTTTAGTCGAACCATCTTCTTCTCTTAATCAGCGGAGCGCAGAAAAACGCAAAAGCCTGCGCGAAATGACTTATGCAAAGTACATGAAAGACGCAAAACTTCAGTGCTACCCATTAAGCCAAGTGACAATTGAGCCGAAAGACGGTCTTCCAAAGGATCAAGAGCCAGAAAAGGGACTCCTTGTCGGGCTATATGATTCTGGAAGCAAATTCTTGGGGATAGGTGTCTTGCGTGAAATTAACCATTTGCGGAAAGCGTTAAAAGTTCAAACGGCAATTTCAGCTAAACCTCAGAGGCTTGTTTTCGGAAAAATCATTCTAAACGAGAAGTTACAGGAAATTCAAGACTGAATTTTAAAGAAATTGTTGATTTCCCTTGCCAAAACATCTTTTTCGTTAGGTAACGTTTTCATTCCATTGCTTATCCACGCGGGGAGGAAGCCTCGGCAATAATTTGTGGCGAAGCGGTAGTCTAAAAAGACTATGGCTCCTCGGTCATCCAATGTCCTGATTGGTCTTCCTGCGGCTTGAGAAGCTTTTTTCATAGCGGGCAAAACGTAACCATATTCACGCCCAAACCCTGGAAAACATTTCTCGTAATAATCAATCTGCGCTTTCACCCTCGGCGTCGGCGTGGCATACGGAACCCCCACGACTATTACGGAGTTCATTTGGTTGCCTGGAAAATCCACGCCTTCCGAGGTTCTTCCGCCTTGAACGCCAAGGAACACGGCGCCGTTTCGGTCGCCGCATGCTTTGAAGTCTGAGACCATTTTTTCGTTTGCTTTAGAAGTCATGCCTTTTCGCTCGTGGAACAGCGGTTTTTCTATTACGTTTTCTAAGCCTTCGGCAAGCAGCGCTTTTAGTACTTCGAATGAGGCAGCAAAAACTCCAGTGTTCGTGGGAGTGTTCTGTGCAACCTCGTTTATCCGTTGATTGATTGTCTGGTACATGGTGGGGGTTCTTTTTTCCATGGCTGTTGTGACGCCGAGGCAAACGGCTGAGAACACGTGTTCTTTGGGAAACGGCGATGGCACGATACATTTCACGGTGTTTTCTGGGAGTCTTGTGATGCGCGCGTAGGCTTCCAACGGCTGAAGTGTACCCGACATTATCACGTTAGCGTAAGTGGATGAGAAAACTGGTTCAGTAATTTTCGAGGGGTCCAGCGAAACTATTTCAAGCTTTGCCGTTTTATTGTTTTCTTTGTTGAAGTATCTGCTTGCGACATTGATGAATGAATCGTCGCCTAGGGTTTCCAGCCACTTAAGCATGAACTCGCCCATCGCATGAATGTAGGAACGGGGGTTTTTTCCCTCAGCCAACAAACTTTTTCTGACTGAGTTGCCGACTTCGTGGAATTGCTCAAAGAATTCTCTTGGATCGGTTATGTTTCCTTGTTTTTGAATGATTTCAATAATGCAGTCTGGAGAAATTATCTGCTCTCGACTAATTTGGTCGGTTAATTTTTCTACTTCAATTCTGAAAAAATGTGCGAAATCTTCAATGTCCCTGTTATTGAACCTGTCAGCTTCCAGTTCTGCCTGTTTCATTACGAACAGGGATAGGGTGCTGCTTGAGATGTCAATAGCTGTCTCAGGCAAGTTATGGGCTTCGTCAACGACTAGAATGATTTTTTGTAACTCGCTTTCAAGATTCTTCAAAAAAGCTGTGCGTATCACAGGGTCAAAAACGTACAGGTAGCTTAGGGCAACAACTTTAGCGTCAGATAGGGCAGATTTGACAAGTTCGTATGGGCAGACTTCTTTTTTCTTGCAGATGCTTTGGATTTCAGACGCCGTGTACGGTCGAGCAGCTATTTGCCGTTGAAGCAAAAGGTAATCATATGTTCGCTCATCTACGTTAACGTAGTATGGGCATCTGCTTTTTGCCTTCAATAACTCACAAACTTCCATAAGAGACTTTGAATCAAAAGCGCCTCTAGTAGCGAAAACGTTAAGGCACATTTCATTGCGTCCACGAATCGAAACGCCCGTAACTTGATGCTTTCTAAAAACTGCCCTTAACTCTTCAATCACGCGGTCATGCTGGCGGTGAGTACGCGCAACATACAGTATTTTCAGGTTTCTCTCTATGGCTACTGGTAAACAAGCAGAAAGGGCAGAAATTGTTTTTCCCAAACCGTTGCTGCCTTCAATCAGAACAGAACGCTTATCGTGCACGGCGTTGTAAACTGTGCTTATGAACTCGTCTTGGTGTGGCCGCACACTATTGTAGGGGAAATACTCTGCAATTTCGCTTGGTAGTTTAATCATGGCTTATCCCCCAAATAGTTTGAAGGACAATAATCGTAGACGGGGCACTCGTGGCAGCGTGGATGCCGTGCCTTGCAGGTTTTTCTTCCGTGCGCAATCAACAGCAAATGAACCGCCAAATAATCTTTCGGGTCAAAAAGCGACTGAAGACTCGAACGCACCTCCTCATAACCGCCGTTTGCAGGCGCTAACCCGAGCCGTTTCGAAACCCGATTCACATGCGTATCCACGGGAATGGTGGGTTGATTTGCCGAGAAGAGCAAGACAACATCCGCTGTTTTCGGCCCAACTCCAGGCAGCTCCATGAGCGTTTTTCTAGCCTCTTCAAGAGGCAACGATAAAATCGGCTTTAGGGAGCCGTGAAATTTTTCGAGAATGATTTTTGAGACTGTTTGTATTGTTTTGGCTTTGCTTTTGTAGAGACCGCCAACGTGAAGGCAAGCTTCAACCTTGCTTGTTTCGGCTTGTGATAGTGCTTGAGGCGTTACTTCGAACTGCTTCGAGAGGTTTTCGAAGGCTCTTGCCGTGTTGGTGTCAGCGGTGTTTTGTGAAATAATCGTTATGACTAAGGTTTCGAATGGGTCGTTTTTTGGTTTAACCAATTTAGGCACTACTATTGTGTCCTGTAATATCTGCAAGATTGTTGCCGAATGATTGTCAGCCATCATCGTGCCTTCATAGGTCTCGAAAATATTAACCTCCAACTATTGATTTGCCAAGTTATAAATATCATCTGCATAAAAAATGCACGCTTAACTTTAGGTTTTCAGTGAGTTTTTAACTCTTGTTTTTTTCATCTTTAGTACTTTTTTTTACATCAAACTGAATTTTCTATGTTGAAAAGCACCGTTCTGCATGCTGCGTGCTACTGTTATGGCTAGTGCCCATGTCATGTCGTCTTGTCTGTTTTGTGGGTGGCTGAATTGTAGGTGTCCGTTTTTGGCGTAGGTGTATTGCTGCTCGTTTAGCTGTTGGCATAGCTGACAGTGGTAGGGTTTTGGCTAGTGATATTGTTTGGGCGGCTTAGGCTTTCATTTAATATCTTTTTTTAAGGCAAGAGGCGAAACAACCTTGCTATCTATCAGATTTCTTATTTCATCCCGTTTTTTCAAGATATCTTCATCTAATGTTACAAAATAATCGACTTTATTTCCGTAGATGTGGGAGGCTATTGATGCTGATGCAAGATGAAGTGTATCCAGAGTTTTGACACCTGTCTTTGAGCCTATCTCAAGAGCCAAAGCAAATAGCGCTGGAAGTTTTACCTGCCGTTCCTCAGCAGCTACTGAAAGTTCGCCTCCCATAGGGATAAACTCCAACTTTTTGATGTTTAAGAGTCTTCGAAGAAAAGCTCCAGCCACTTCTTCTCGACTCAATGCATTCGCTTCATCATCAAATCTTTGATAAGCCCTGCTTGTAGTGCAAACCACTTCAACCAAAGTTAACACTGAAGTGACGGCAGCGATCTTTCCAGCCTCAATTTTATTCATAAGGATTTTCGCTTCATCATGTTGAGGCTCATCAGGAGTGTATCTAGTCAAGATAACGTTAGTATCCAGATAAACTATCATTAAGCGCGACCTTCAGCAACAAGCTTGACAACACTTGTACCTTTGAAAAGCTTAGCGCCAACTCTTTCCAAATCCTCGTCGCCTAAAGCAGGCGCCTTCTCCAATAACGCTTGAACCTTATCGCCTAAGAATAATTCAGGATGCTCCTTTAGATATTCCTCAATTATTACCCTCAGAGCTTCACTTCTACTTTTAAAATATCCTCTGGAAACTGCTTGATCAACTTTCTTGACAAGTTCTTCGGAGAACCGCGAAGTTATAACCTCTTCCATTTAAACCACCAATTGTATACATTTTGAATACAATAATAAACTTTATGCATTCATTCTTCATAGAATTCTCGCTCGAACAGTTGCTGTTAAAACTATTGCCACCTGTAATTTCAGTACCAAGCTGCTAAAAAGAAGCAGCATTAAAACGTTTAATTTTTTCTGAATGGGGAAGCATGACAGCGCCCGCGCCTAGAGAAGGCAACTGCACGCTATGGAAAACAACTAAAGTCAGTGCCCATGTCATGTAGTCATGTCTGTTTTGCGGGTGGCTGAACTGTAGGTGTCCGTTTTTGGCGTAGGTGTATTGTTGTCGGTTTAGTTGTTGGCATAATTGTCGATGATATGGCGTTTCTAAGCAATTATTTTTGTAACTTGTATACAAATATACTTTAATACTTAGTATACACTAGGAAGTAAATGGTGCAGTTAATGAATGAGACAACAACGATAAGAGTCTCAAAGAAAACGGCAGAGACACTTGAAAACCTCAGAGAGAAACTCGGCGCACAAAGTCTTGACGAAACTATCCAATCGCTTGTGAAAAAGCAACGCAAGGCTATTTTAGAGAGTTCATTCGGTGCAGACAAAGGACGCATCAAACCTTTCACGGAGACGGATCGCGGTGAAGACCGTAGTTGACTCTTATGCTTGGATTGAACATTTTTTGGGCAGCGAAAAAGGCGGTAAAACCGACGAAATATTACAAGATTCCGATGAAATTTACACTCCAGACATTGTGTTAGCCGAAATCGCAAGGAAATACGCCCGAGAAGGCGTCGAAGACAACATAATCCAGTCACGCCTACAACAAATAGAAGATGCCTCAAATATCGTAGCCTTAAACGTTGAAATAGCCCTATTGGCAGCAAAATGCTACATGGGAATGCAAGCTAATGCAAAAAAACTAAAATTAACACTGCCCGGCTTATTTGACGCCATAATTTTAGCCACAGGCAGATCATTAAACGCGAAAATTCTAACAGGAGACCAACATTTCAAGAACCTGCCCGAAACACTATGGCTCGAATAACAAAATAGGTCGCTTCCTATAAAAGATTGGAAGATAGCGGCTTAGCTTTTTCTGAATGTGAAGACATGACTGCTCCTACGCCTGGGGGCATTTGCATGCTGCGTGCTACTGCTAGGGCTAGTGCACAGATCATGTCATCGTGGCTGTGGGCGCTACTTGGTTAAAGATATCAAGTCAAAGGTTAAAGATAATTGAAGCGAAAAAAATGGTTCTTATTCAACGGGGACTCGGCTTTTAATTTTAAAATTGGTCTTGGACAACAATAATAGTTAAGTTGTACCTGTTGCAATGTACTACTTGAAGGTTGAAGTTGAACCATGGAAGAAGTGCTTGTAACCCGCAAAGGGCAAATCACAGTCCCCATTGCCCTCAGACGCAAATACGGAATAAAACAGGGCATGAAAATGATAGTTCAGGACTCAGGCTCAGGCATAGTTCTACAAGTTGTACCCAGAATCGAAGACCTCGCTGGCATAGACGCAGGCAAAATTTCAGTCGAAAAAGCAAAAGAAATGCTGGACAAAATGAGATCTGAAGACCGATATTAGGATGAAAGCTGTAATTGATACTCGATTCTTTGTAGAGCATTTTTTAGCTCAAGATGAGTTAAGCAAAAAGCTCACAAGAAGAATCTTAATAGATTTGCAAAATGGCTCAAATCGCGGGCTTGTTCCCTCAATTGTAATTCATGAATTCTACAAGTTTTTGCTTGAAAACTATGGAAAGGACATAGCGGACATTAGGACTAACACTATTCAATCAGCCGAATTAGAAATAGTTAACCTTGACGTAGTTATCGGAATCGAAGCGGCAAAACTAAGATGCAAATACGCCGAACTGCCAACAGCCGACGCCATAATAGCGGCAACAGCAATCGCAATGTCCTGCGACTATATCTTAACCGACGACAAACACATCAAACAAATTAAAAAAACAAAAACGAAATGGATCTAGGCGGCAAAAGCATACTTAACCTTCCTCCCAAAAAAATAACCCAAAAAACAGCCATCCAACGCCGCCCAACAACAACAAAAACAAAGACAAAAGTCGCAACTTAACACCAACCACAAAGTCGCAACTTAAAAATCCACCAAGAAATTTGCTTTAATAGGAAAGGTTTTTAGTATAGTTATTATATGAGACTGTGAAAAAGTGTATAGGTAAAGTGAGGTTAAAATTATGTCAGTGTTTGCAGCACCAGGAGCATATGACCGTGCAATTACGGTTTTCTCGCCTGACGGACGACTCTTCCAAGTCGAATACGCAATGGAGTTAGTCAACCGTGGAGCCACCATCTTAGGCATCCAATGTCCAGAAGGGCTTGTTCTTGGTTCAGAAGAAAATATAGAGGTCCTTGAAGAAGCAGGTTACTCATGGAAAATCTTCAGGGTAGACGACCACATCGGCGCAGCAATAGTGGGTTTAAGCTCAGACGCCAGAATACTCATCGACCAAGCAAGAATATACGCTCAAAGTAACAAATTAACCTATGATGAACCCATAGATGTAGAAGTTGTAACCAAACGAATCTGTGACATCCAACAAATGTACACGCAGCATGCCGGTGTTAGACCCTTCGGAGTTTCAATAATCTTCGGAGGAGTCGACAAAACAGGAACAAGAGTTTTCGGGACACATCCAAGCGGCACATACAGAGGATACAAAGCTACCGCCTTAGGCGCAGGAAGAGAAACTGTCGTAGCAGTTCTGAAGGAAGAATACCGTGAAGACTTGACTTTAGAAAACAGCATTAAACTCGCAGTAAAATGCTTAGTTAAAGCCCTAGACGCAAGACAGTTACCTCCGAGAATAAAGATTGCAGTCATACCTGTTGCGACAAAGAAAATGGAAATGTTAAGTGACGATGCTGTAGACGACTACATCAAAGAGCTGGGTTCAAGCAAGTGAAAACTCGATGAGTGAAAAGTTCACCGTTGCACGATTAACAAAAGAAAACGAGCATTTTGAAATCCTAGTTAAACCCCAAAAAGCACTGGATTACCGCAACGGCAAAATCGCGGGAATAACGGAAGCTTTAGCTGCTGAAATAATTTTTTCTGACGCAAACAAAGGCACCAAAGTTTCCGAAGAAGCGATGCATAAAGCCTTCGGAACCACAGACCCATTAAAAGTTGCTGATATGATACTGAAGAAAGGAACGCTTCAACTTACGACTGAACAAAGACGTAAAATGGTCGAAGACAAGAGAAGACAAATAATTGATTTCATTTCAAGACAGGCGGTTGACCCGAAGACGAATCTGCCGCATCCTCCAATGCGTATAGAGAATGCGATGGAGCAAATCCGTTACCCAATTGACCCATACAAACCAGTGGAAGAACAAGCCAGGGACATAGTGAAACTGTTGCGGCCGATTTTGCCCTTAAAGATAGAGCAAGTAACAGTTGCAGTGAAGATACCCGCCCAATACTCAGCAAGAGCTTATGGGTCAGTCAAAACTTTGGGTACAATAAAACGGGAAGAATGGCGTGGAGACGGCTCATGGTATGGTGAGATCGAGTTGCCTGCTGGATCATACGCCTCGTTGCTGAACAAACTTGGCGACGTAACTAAGGGAAGTGGAGAAGCAAAAATAATCTCTTAAAAAAATAAAATTGGATGGTGAAAATTATGCCAGTATTCTTTGAAAAAAAACAGCTTGTGACGCCAGGAGAATTGCTTGCTGAAGGCGATTATTTAGCTGGCGAAAACACATATATGGAACAGAACAAAATTTACGCCTCAAGAATCGGGCTTGTAGATACCGATAATAAAAAAGTAAACGTTGTTGCACTTAGGGCTTTTTATGTGCCTAAAATGGGTGATATTATAATAGGGTCAGTCGTGGAAGTTGGATTTAACGGCTGGACAGTTGATATTAAATCACCTTACACAGCACTCCTGCGTGCATCAGACGTTTTAAGCAGGCCCTTCAAGCCTCAAAACGACGAGTTATCGCAAGTTTTAAACACTGGCGACTTAATTGTCGCAAAAATCGCTTCGTATGACAGAGCCCACGATCCACAGCTTACTGTTGGAGAGCCAGGGTTAGGAAAAATAACTCGAGGGCAAATCCTTCATGTGACACCTACAAAGATTCCTCGTATAATCGGTAGAAAAGGCTCAATGATTTCTATGATAAAACAGGAGACAGGTTGCCAAATTATTCTGGGGCTTAACGGTGTCATCTTGGTCACTGGGAAAAACCTTGAGGACGAGGAACTTGCTATAATGGCGATTAAGAAGATTGAGGAAGAATCCCACACGACTGGTCTTACAGATCGCATAACACAGTTGCTTAAAGAAAGTAAAGGTAAAGTGGAGGAAAATAAGAATGAGTGAAAAACATGAAAAATTAATTGATAAAAAAGGTATTAGATTAGATGGTAGAAAAGCAGATGAACTTCGCCCCCTGAAGCTTCAAGTCGGCGTTTTATCACACGCTGATGGATCAGCCTATATTGAACATGGAA
>Ga0326727_10004623_pt1 | contig 40918 bp, 35 predicted proteins | sample MB2enrmetagenome_FD_207643 | JGI IMG/M metagenome (GOLD analysis project Ga0326727, IMG submission 207643) | Lab enriched peat soil microbial communities from McLean, Ithaca, NY, United States - MB29MY | ecosystem: Environmental > Terrestrial > Soil > Wetlands > Peat | place: USA: New York...
TAAATGATGCAAAAGCAGCTATTCGTTTTATTAAAGTTAATGCTGCTCAATATAATTTAAATCCTAATAAGATTGCTCTATGGGGCAGTTCAGCAGGTGGAAATCTTGCTGCCCTTGCAGGCACAACAGGTGGCACAAACAATTGCTATGATACATCTCTTGGAAATGCAAACGTTTTGGATAATGTAACAGCAGTAGTTGATTGGTACGGGCCCACAAATTTCTGTGTTATGGATAAACAATTCACAGAAAGCGGAATTAGAGATAAAGTACAAGGAGTTCACATTTATAATACCGAATGTTCTTTCCCATCACGATATTTAGGGCAAAATATCTCGAAGGTACCGGACCTGTGTAAACAGGCAGACCCTACAAATTATATAACTTCAGAGTGCCCCCCATTTTTAATTCAGCACGGCACCCTGGATCAGCTAGTTCCAAAGCAGCAATCAGTTGACCTTGCGGATGCAATCACAAAAGAAATAGGACAGGGTAAAGTAACCCTTACATTACTTGACGGAGCAGGCCATGGGGGCATACCAGTTACTTTTCTTAACGGAACGCGCCATTATGGATACCCATTCGGAACTGCTGAAAATATGGATAAAGTGTTCACATTCCTAAATAAGTATATGAAATAACTATGTCTACTTTGAAAACCCCTGAATAGTACTTCCAAAAACTTGCAAAAAGGCTGCTGAAGGGCTGAGAGTAAATATCAAAATAGTAGTGACTTTCAAGCAGGCTGTTAATTGAGCTGATCTCTAAGTTAATATAATATTGAAATTATAATTTTACTAATTTTAGTAAATCATAGATTTATAGGATCTTGGTAGGTAATATTATTAACAGTAAAAAATATATGAGTATTTATTTTATCCAATCGATCTGTTCGAAAACTCGATGTTCCATAGTTCATAGGAAAAAACAAGCTTTTATCGATTACATGCAGTAAATGCAAAAAAGTATTAGAAACGCATAGGTAAAATCTATAATTTGCTCGATATTGACTTTGGTACAATTATAACATAAGCACGTATATATGAAGTAGTGGTATCTGATATTATAATCATGTAAATGAGATGATATTTAGCATTAAACTCATAAACATAAATGCAAATTGGACGAAAAATAAATTTGATTGTTTAATATCAATTATGTATTCATTCTTCTATACTTTTACTTTTGTGAGTTAGAGTATTAGCGAATAAAATAGTAATGAAGAGTTTATATTGAAAATATACATAGTTTTTATAGCAAAAACTATGCATCTTTGGCAATGATAAGTCCTTAATCATATATCTCCATAAGTTGACTCAGTGATCTATTTTTTTATTGGGGGAAAATTGACTTTTAGGATAAGGGTCTAAGTCCTTACTCAAATACCAGAGAATGATGTTAATGATCAACGTGAATCATGATAGTGAAGCTCTAGCAGAAATGTATGATAAAGTAAGCAAATACCAATACATTAACGGGCTGGCTTTGGTAAATAAGTTAAATATCTCATCCAGACACAAGGTGTTGGACGTAGGATGTGGCACGGGGCGTCTCGCATTAAAACTAGCAGATAAAGTAGATCATATTATTGGTATTGATCCCTCTCCCCAAAGAGTCGAAATAGCCCGCAGGAAACTTACTAAACTGAATCCTAAAAATGTAACGTTTGAGCTTGGAAGCAGCGATGACATCGGCCGCTACGGTGAAGACGTATTTGACGTCGTATACATGAACGCTGTTTTTCACTGGATAAATGATAAAGAAAAAGCGCTGAATAACATCTACAGGGCATTAAAACCCGGTGGAAAGCTTGGTATATATACCCGTGATAAGGACAATCCATTTAAGGTAAAAGTAATAGCAAAAGAAGTGCTCAGGAGAGCTGGAATCATTGATGAAGGCGTAGATTCCAGCGCTCCAGTAAATACAGTAGAACTGGACTCACTGTTAAGAAAATCTGGTTTTAGGCTAATAAAAATAAAGCGAAAAGGACATTCACGGTATTTTGAGACCCCTGCTAAATGTCTTGAATATGTCGAAGCTAGCTCTTGTGGCAATTTTCTGGGCAACATTCAGGTATCAGCGGTCGAAAAGGTACAGGTTGAAATCATGGCGGAGCTGAAAAAACACCAGACTACAAAAGGCATAGAAAGCATTTATCATGGTTTGTTCGCTCTTGCTGAAAAATCACTTGATAATGGTCATAAAAGTCTTAATCGAGACATTTGGCCTTATTTTAAAAATAAAAGCTCAAATGGCCATATTTATTAAAACTGAAGTTTATTTCTTTTTTTCTACTGATATAAGTAATTGTTACTCGAATGTTTAACAAAACAACTTGATAGCGATCAAAATAACTTTAAATCATGTTATACAAGTTTTATTGTAAAATTAACATCTTAAATAGCTTTGTTTCTTAAAGTTTATTTTTATTTAATTTCCCCTATTTTTAAAAGTAACTATTTATTAAAGGTAGTTAATTTAGGACTGTAAATACTCAGAAACACTATTCGAGATTTTGAAATAATATGAAAGAGATTTTGAAATAATATGAATATATAAAAAAAATAAATAAAAATATGAATATATAAAAAACAAATAAAAGATACTAAAAAAACGAATGATACTAAAAAAACGAATAAAAGATACGGAGATAAAAAGATGATAAAACAAATGAAAAAGACAATCGGCATTTTGCTAGCAGTATGTTTTTTAATGTCCGTGACAGCTGCAGCAGTAAGTGCAGTACCAAGTGTGGTTAAGGAGCAGAAAACTACTACAGGGATAGGTGCAGGACCAATTGTGGTTAAGGACAAGAAAACGGCTGTTTTAATATTTCAACATGTGAAAACTAAAATCTTTGGGCATCACCACCACAAATTACATCACCACCACAAGTTACATCACCACCACAAATTAACAAAAACCGTAAAAACTATGAAAGCTTTCGTGAATTCATGAAAGCTCTAAAAGTTACCATTCCAATACCATTGCTTAAAAATTAATCAAAAGTCTCTCAAGTGTTTTAGTGGTATTCGGTGATATCCACAAGAAGATTTACAAAGCATATCTGCTTATGCCATTATGGATATCACAACAAGCAACTTTTTGGGATAAATATTACTATTCCACTGCTAACTAGATATTAAAACATCGAATGTAGGGCAAAATATATTATGAAGTTTAATTCTATTAAAAACTAAAAAAAGAATAACAAATTCTATTAAAAACTAAAAAAAGAATAACAAAAAGAGATAAACATGTTTTTGAATATTGACTCACCTTTTCATGGATTATTAGTAAAGAAGGAAATTTAGATTTGGTATATTTTTCATAAAGTTATTTTGTGTCTTGTTTCATATTCTTACGCAATTGTTTTGGTTCTGTTCCTAAAGATATGATCCTTTTTCTTTATCATGAAAATTTAGTTATGTATCAACTGACTAGGATGAAATTGCCATATTAGAAAGATATTCTCTGTAGCATTGTGCTTAAAGTTCTGTTAAATTTGATTGACTCTATGTCTTTCTTCTTTCTTCTTGCACCACACAAAATAGGATTTATCGTTTTGCTGATGCGGAAGTTTTCATACAAAAACTATGTATTAAAAACTATCACAAGAATATGAATCTCCATTGAGTTAAATATTCTAGCATAATTATAATAATGTATAATATTTAAAATGATAGTGCTTTTGTGCATGTTAAGTGGACTTTTTGTTTTAATGCTAGTGACTATATTAGCAAGTAGTATTCTATTCTCAGCGTTGATGGGAATAATCTAACCTAATGGGAAATTCATTAAAAAAGAAAATGAGACAATGGTTTAACCACAAAAGCTATGCATAAATGAAAATCTAAAAACAGAAGTTCTGTCAACAAAAATATAGGCTCTATATAATGTTTATGATGAAATAAAGTAATATAGAGCCAATTGAAATTTAAAGATTTTTAGATACAATGTAATAAAAGTAGATTTAACTTTAAAATTTGAATCTATTACATGTATCTATATTCACTGGTTAGCAGGCCCATACCCACTGGTTGGTGTTAGGCTTCCACGCCCAATCACAGCTAGGATAATACTGGCCTAGGTAGTAATGGGCACGTGGTCTGTTGTTGTAGCCATAATAAACCCTACCGTGATGGACCACACCGTGATGTCCACCGCGATGGACCGTACCATGATGGACTGCACCGCGATGTCCACCGTGATGGACTGCACCGTGATGTCCACCACGACGTGCAGCACCAGCTGTCACTGCTGTTAAAGATACTACGAAAAGGATTACTAACGAAATTGCCAGTATCTTTTTCATTCTACTAGGTGATTGTTTCAACATTTAGTTCTCTCCTTTTTCATCAAATTTGATAAAATCTTAGTTCATTTAGTACTATATTTCCATTGATATAAAAAATGCTGGATAACAGGAAATAAGTAGATTAATTAATTTCAAGTGTTCCAGTAGCTCCAAATGTTCTAGGAGTTCCATAAGCTCCATGAGAAATAATCCAATACATTTTCTATTTCTGGTGGAACTTGGGAAATGAAGAGATTTTAGCACAAAAACTATGCATAATGAAACAATAGAAACATAGCTTACTTCGTACAACAATTAGCACAACATCATATTTTTTTGAAGTGAAAGAAGAAGGATTCAGGGACTAGCAGACATACTATACATTTTATATAAATCAAAACCTATAATTGAAACCTATTTGTGAAATCTGTAGTCTTATTGATAAAGTTGGGTTGTCTTTCTAGGTTCTCTATATCTAAATCGAATATACTTTTGATAGATGTTTTTGATTTTTCATCAATATTTAAATCATTAGCTTTCTTCAAGTATTCTAGAGTCTTGGTTTCATCTCCTAAGAGATAATATGTTAACGCTATATCATAATATGCGAGAAGCTTTTTCATTTTTATGTCATACACATTAATTATCTTTCCTGATTTGATAGGCAAGTGCCATATCTCATTATGATTAGCTATTTGATTTGTTATGTTATCATCGTTTAATAATCCAACGAACTTTTCTTGGTAATTAAGAGCATCTTTTAAGTTACTTGAGAGTCTTAAAAAGTTAGAATAACCACAGTATGGAAATAAATAATCTGGGTTTAACCGCAATGTGGTAACATACACAGAATTAGCATTTTGGTACTCTTTTTTATTATCATATGCCGCTGCAAGGTTATTTCGGTATTGTTCGTTCCAAGGCGATAAATTCACAGCTCTTAGATCCATTGTTATTGCACTGTCTAAATTATGTTTGGTACTGTATATATGCCCCAGCCCTGCATATGCAGCAGCAACTGAAGTATCTAGAGAGATACTTTTGTTATAACAATCAGCGGCGGAGGTTAGACTATTATGTACTCTATAAAAATCTCCTAAATAAAGATATGGCAGTGGATCATCAGGTCTTTCTTTTAATATTCCTTTTAACTTCATGTACAAAATCACTGGATTGTATTTTGTATTAGTTTTATTGGCTTCTTGAAATACATCACATTCAAATAAGCCCCGAGTAGCATTTTGATTTAAAGGATCTACTTTCAAAACTTGTTCAAATTCATCTTTAGCAGCATCAATTTGTTCAATAAACAAAAATTGAATGCCTAAGTCATTATGGAAGGTAACAAAATCTTTTTTAAGATATTCTTGTTGCTGTTGGTATCCTACTTGCTTAAGGGTATATAGGGGCGAAATACCATAAACAAGGCAACCTGATAAAAGAGCAAAAAACGATACAACTGAAAGACAAACTGCCCAATTGGAAGTGATATAATTCAATATCTGGGTAAAACTGTAGTGATCTTTCTCTTTTTTTAACATACTTTCTCACTGCTAGTTTTTTTCAGTTTATCTTTTCCACAAAAATTATATGTAAAACATGTCCATAATCTAAAATCTATTCATAACAATCTAATTGGGATTTATGAAAATAAGTATATGAATATTGTTATTTAAAATGCTATCTTTATTTTATTCTATCACCAGGTCCTTTTAATCTCACTAGTAAGCTTACAATGTAGCCCAACTTCTGCAAATTTTGAATGGACCATGGACTCTTTATGTGTACCATAAAAAATAAAATTTATCGTTGTTAATAATGCACATTTTTTATAGCAAAATCTCTGCATTAGGTTACCAATTTCGTAAGCCCACTCATTGACTCTGGGCTCTTTTTTGAGATGAAGAAAAAGGATGCATAGTTGATCCGATTTCACAGAATTTTTAGTACACTGTACTAATACATTTGACAGTTCGCTAGGTTGTCAGGTATAGAAATTGTCAAATTTGGGGATATTGAACCAAAAATAGTATGTATAGTAAAAGATCATCCAACTCATGCTCAATTGCAATATGATGGAAATTTTAGTAAAATGAATTATATTAAGAAGCCGGTGATTTTATTGACAATAAGAGTTGTTGCAAAAAACTACGTCAAACCTGAAAAAATTCAAGAATTTATAGGTTTGTGTAAAAAACTTGTTGAAGAATCTGTAAAGGAAGAAGGCTGCATGGACTATGGACTTTATCAGGAATTGGATAATCCAGGAATCTTGACGATGCTAGAAGAATGGCGAGATAAAAGTAACCTTGATAAACACTTAAACTCCAATCATTTTAGAGAAATATTTCCTTTATTGTCAGAATATCTCGAAAAGGAAACTGAAATCAATATGTATACAAAAAGGTTCTAATTTTTAGTTCGAAAGAATAAAACTGGCATCTGTTTTTGATATTTGCGAGTGGGGGGTAGTATTAATTGGGGAAACAAAATAATTTACCCCAGATGCCATATAAGATACTATTACTTATTATTATATAAATCAATGTTAGAAAAGATAATTTATTATGTTTTCCAGAAGTACTGTGAATAAATGCACATAATAAACAGTACAGTATTAAAAAATCATTTCTTGTGCTTAAATTTTCAGGTCGACTTTTTATTTTTCCATGAATCATTAAACTACTGCTTGTTTGCAATACGATTGAACAGGGGTTATGGGTTTGAGTTTTAAACAAATAGACCATTATAGGAATCTAACTTCATAATTAATTAGAGATGGAAGATACTGCTGACGATGCATACATCAACAGTATTTACCCCATTCTGGGAAAATTATTTGTCTGTCCCCCAAGTAGTGTTAGTTTTAATATATTATATATTTTTTAACAATGTTTTTTGTATTATAAGTATGATGGTTGTCCAAGTTAATTAGTTCCAAGTGTTCCATGAGCTCCAGATGTTCTATGAGTACCATAAGATCCAGGAGTCATAGGTCAGGACTCTTTTCTTATTTCATGTGGAACTAGGAAATTCAGAGATTTTTGTTAACTAATTGAACGATAATCATTTAATATCAGATACATACTACACTAAAACGGTAAGGATACCTGCAGTTTGGTAGATTATATATTAGATAGCTCATTTACAATCTCTTCCTATCAGATGCATGAATACACTAAAACGTTCTATTTTGGATCTGTACTATAGTGCATTTATGGATCAATGCATAACATATTAACATTATAAAGGATAATTTTTTTATACATGTTAATGTCTTAGTAACTATTCTCAGTTACTTTTACTGTATGATCTTATTGAACCTATTGCATTCCAATTATAATAGGTATTAAGTTTTTGTCCTTCTTCATCTTCTGTTATCCGTACGAATTCTTCTCCAAGGAAAAGCACCGCCTTCTTGTAGACCTTCCCTTCGTTGATCTGAAGGTTGACTCCTTCTCTGAGTTTTCTTGACAAAGTTCCTTCTAATGGGGATGATGCATATTCAAAAACTTTTTCCCATGTGTTCTTCATTTCCGTTCACCTTAAGATATGTCTTACCAGATATGTATTATCTGCAACTTCTCAGATGCTATTGGAACATTAAATTACTAATGTATTTGATAATACACCGGTATCCTATGTACGATTTTCTATTTAATAAAGATTTCTATTGATTGTAAATGGGTTGAAAATAAATGAAGAACTAAAGCAATATCAATAGGTTTAAAAACATGAATTATCGCCAATAAAATGCTGTGCATAGTTTTTATAGCAAAATCTATGCATAATATATATTCAGGAAAAATAGGCAGAATTCCTACAGCTCAGGAAGCTTCAATACATGGAATCAGATATCTTTTTAAATATTCATCATATAAATCATCATAGGCTGTGCATTCACTCGTCGTATCTTCATCACCAGACGCATCAAGTTTTGATCTTATGTACCATTCATCATAGCTTATGATGCCTTCCTAGTCTTTTTGCACTGAACTTTTTTTTCTCTTTATAAATTCCTTTTCTTCGTCAGAAACAGTATCATTTAATATATCATCTTCAAAGCAATGTTCAAAAATAATAAATGGACTAATATAGCTAATTTCTCGTTGATGATTATTTATTTTCACTATTTTGTGATACAATCCCTGGGAATCTCCTTCTACGATTTTATTAAAAATATCATCAGCTATATTAAAATCCAATTCGAGTGCTTTTCTAGGTAATTCTTTTTCTTCTGCTATTTCTTGAAACGATGTCCGAAATATTTCGTGTGATATCCTTAAAGACAGTAGTTTTATCAGTTTCCGACCGAGTATTTCTTCAGACACTTCTTCAGACTGAGGGGAAATATCCTTCAGTATTTCCTGAAATCGTTTTTCAGATAGCGAAAAAGTTTGAAGATATTCTGATGGATTTGAACGAGCATTAGTTTTTAATGAACTGCACATGTGCTTATTCCAGACGCTTAGCAAAAAATTGGTGTTTTTGAAAATTATGTTTGTTAATTTGGTATAAATATCATCTATGTAGTCTTGGATTAGCGGATTATCTTTAAAGCCTTTTCCGAATCTGTAAATCTCAGATGCTTTACTGTAAAATGTTTTAGTATCGTTTGTTATACATAAGTCAAAAAATGATGTAGATAGTAATAGCTGCACGCGGAAAATTATATAACGAGCTGGGCTTATGTAGCGAAGATGATATCGGCTGACTATGTCCAAGGACTTTTCGTATCGATTTAATTGTATCTCTGGAAAGTGCTGCCGAATGTTCTCTAATTGTTTAAGTGTTGTTATACTCCATCTATTCGATCGAGTTGTTTTTTACTTGGTGGTATCCAATCTAAGCAGCCTAGTTTTTGCAAATCATGCAAATGTCTGTTAACAGCTCCTTGGTCAATTCCATCATATTTTTCCTGCAAACTTCTCCGAATAAATGGTTCTCCAATTTGCCCTTTATGCCCAAGAATTAATTCAATAATTCCAGACTTTACTTCGCCCACATTAAAGTGGTAACGTCTCTTCTCAACCATAGGTTATCTTAGGACCTGTAAGTATTTAAATATATGTGATTATTTATGTTTAATAACATATACATTGCTATTGATTTAATAACTATATTATGCAATTAATGACTAATACAATAGAAAAGTATATATATAACTTAAGTAATATGTATCTTTGGAAGAAAATTAAGGATTCTTCTATTCCAACCACCTGTTGTAGTGGTTTCATAATCACGCAGCTAAGGATGGAAGTTAGTAATAATTTGCTGTAATGGAGGTGATAAAAATCGTAATAAAATTTAGACCTTGCAAGTTACAGAGAGGGAGCACATCTTTCATTCTTCCACTCCCACCCGCATGGATAAATAGTGTGGGTATTAGGAAAGGAGATGTTCTGAACATCGAAACAGATGACGATGAAAGTTTGAGGATCTTCCCAATACCGAAAAGTGCTCAGTGTAAAGAATAAGAGTAAGAGCCCAGAAACTATTCCAAGTAGTTTCAAGGCATCAGAATCATCAATTTGATTCAGAAATTGACGATGTAGTCACAATTTAACATTGTTTTTTCTGAATTAAAAAGTTATCTGTTCAAAATGATTCTGATCTTTTCGGCTCTCTAAATTAAAATATATTTAGGATGTTATGATAACGCAAACTGAAATAAAAAGGTATAACAGTCAGAATAATTTTGAAACGCCGTTAGAAAATCATATCGCTAAAATTGTTGCCCGGCAATTCAGGCACATTGAAGAATCACTTATTACCCAGTACGAGTTACTTGATGCGCAATCATCACATGCATACTGCTGCGGGGACCATTTGCGGCACAAATTCATTAGCCCTTTGGCGCAAAAAATGCTAGAGTTGCTGGAATCAGTCACTGAATGTGCTGCCGAATATGATTTTGTAGGTCTGGATGAGGAGGCATGAATAATGCTTCCGATTATTTTTTTCAAAGATATTTGTCCAAAACTTAACTATGTGGATATTTTGTATCTTCATGACTTATCTGCACAGTATAAATTGCTTGGAGAGCAGCAGGTGGTGGGGTAATGTCGAATCGCGAAATTGAATTTTACAAACGCTTCCCCCTTGGCATAGATTTAGATTCGCCCAGAGACCTAGTCAAATTAAAAGAAATATGTGATTCGTGCAAGATTGGACACATGAAATGGCGAACTGGTAGAAAACACAACGTTCAGACATTCAAAAGAAGAATTTTTTTGAACTCGTATATGGGAGAGCCGAAAAATCCGGCTCCCGACTATTTACACTATTTTAACCAAAAGCAGGAGCTAGAAGATGAAAAATATATTGGGGGGCTTCGGGTTGGATTTGATTATTGATAATGAATTCCAGGGGTTAATTCCACCTTTATCTTTTGAAGAATATAACCTTCTTGAAGAGAGTATTAGTAAAGAAGGGTGTAGGGATCCGCTTATTTTATGGAATGGAATCCTGATAGATGGATATAATCGTTATGCAATCTGCACAAAACATAATATTACATTTAATTTTATAGAAAGACCTTTCAATTCGCGAAATGACGTTTCGATTTTGGTAATACAAAATCAGTTTGGGAGACGTAATTTAACACATTTTGCTAGGGCAGAACTTGGCCTTAAATTAAAACATTTTTTTCAGGAAAAAGGATTAGAAAACAAAAAAGTTGCTGGAAAATTGCATGGTATTAGCGATACTAACTGTGTAAAAGAGCTTTTGCCGAATTCAGCAAAACCTATTTTAGACAGTGATATGAAGATAAATGCACGCGAAGAAGTTGCAAAGATTGCGGGTGTAGGTCATGATACTATTTCAAAAGTAGAAAAAATATTAGAAATAGCATCACCAGAAGAAATAGATAAAGCAAGAACTGGCGAAGTTAGTGTCAATCAATTGTATACCACGATTAAACGAAAAGAAAAGGAAGAGCAACGGGATCAACATGTAAATGAAAATATGGAAAAAGTTAAGAACGGAAAATCCATGAGTGAGATAGATGGTTTATTTCAAACGATTGTAATTGATCCTCCTTGGTATTGGGGAGATGAAAACGATAATAATCAATTTGGAAGAGCAAAACCAGATTATGCAACAATACCATTTGAAGAAATATTAGATTCTCCTGTAATTAGATTGGCAGATGAAAACTGTCATTTGTATTTGTGGATTACAAATCGGAGCTTACCAAAGGGATTCGAATTAATTGAAGCATGGGGATTCCGATATATCACATGTCTAACTTGGGTAAAACCGAGTATCTGTCTGGGAAACTATTTTAGGGGAAGTACCGAGCAAGTGCTCTTTGCGATAAAAGGGAATATGCCATTAAAAAGGCAAGATGTAGGTACTCATTTTGCAGCTCCACGGGGAGAAAAACATAGTGAGAAACCAAATGAAGTTTATGAAATCATTGAAACTTGTAGTTATGCACCTTACATAGAATTATTCAGCCGGCATAATCGTGAGGGTTGGACAGTGTGGGGGGCCGATGTCCTATGTTAATGATTTCGAAGCTAAATATGAATTCAGTTAGGGTTAATTGCCTAACAGGATCGGAGATTATCAAAGGCAAAAACAGTAAAGTTATTTTTAACAATGAACGGAGAAAGTTCGACGAGGCCAAAGAATGCTGCTGGTTTGAAGTGTCCAGGTTATGTAGAGTAAAGGGGGGATACTGATTCCTTCTTTCTATTTTTTAGAAATTATAATTATGGGCATCAGAACTCAGATATTTCAATATATGCGTGATCTACGCAGCGCGTATAATATTGTAAAGGCTAAGCAGCCGGGATCTAGGTGTTCACTATGGGCATTGTAGTTGATCCGAATGATTATAATGCAGTAATCAACGCTCAGCACGAATGGCTAAAAACTCTCCAAAGCGAGCAACCAAACGCGCAGATATTGATTAAGGCAAAAGAAGGCAAAACACCAGAAAAACTGGACTTTGACCTATATAGATGGCTTCCATACACCTACATCTGGGACAAAATCAAAGAACCTATCTATACTCGTGGAATACTACCAAATGAAATTTTGATAGATCCTGACACTTCAGACTGGAATGTGATGAAGGACGGGATAGAAAAACTAACCACTTATTGCAAAGAAAATAATATTCCTTTAATTATGGGGTTCTCAGGTGGAAAAGGAATTCATGTGAATATATTTTATGGAAACATCGACCTTGACGATAGTTTTTTCGATGAAGTAGAGAAAACCGATATAGATGTCCATAAAACTATACGGAAAGCCTTGATTGCAGAACTTGTAGAGAAAGCAGGTATAGATCTTGATCGTATTCAGATGGATTATGGTAAGATAAACTTTAATGTCGAAAGCAAAGGTTCTCAGGTACGGACCTTTGGAACTACAAGAGCACTAGGTATGTATAAAACCTTGATAGAGAAAATCCCCGGCCACAAACCAGAACCATATGAATTACCATTGATATTTCCAGAAAAAGTCGAATTATGGGAGATCAAGGGAACTGAGTTTGAAAATGTAGTTATTAAGGCATTAAAGGCAGAAGTTGAAAGAGCTAAAAAAGCAAACGAGCATACGTTTACTAATATAGATTTTTCAGGCATTGATATATTAAAATTTCCATGCATTAGAATGCTGTTTGAAGCTGGAATCAGAACCGGAAGATATTATGCAGGGGAATCTGTGCTTCTGATATGTGAAAAATGTGGGGTCACAAAAGATGAGACCGAAGTATGCTTAAGAAAATTGTTTGCTACATTCCCAGAGATCTCACCGTCAGAGACTGATTTACGAATAAATAATGTTTTAACAATGTATGGGCAGGAGTACAGATTTTCATGTAGAAAGGTTAAGGAAACATTTGGGAAAAAAATATGTACGTTTTCTAATTGTCCAGTTAAGGAAAAGGTGGATGCAAACAAAAAAGATATTGCAGTGAAAGATCAGCAGATAGATGAAAAATATAATGGTCTGTATACCATGCGGTTTATCAAATCTAGTAACCAAGTTCGAATTGATCCACACCCTGATCAAATTGCTGATTGGATCCTTGATGTTAATGACATAATTACGTACAAGGATACAATTTTTGTGTACAGAGATGGATGTTATCGAACTGAAACTGAAACAGTAGTAGATAAAGTGACACGAACACTGAATGACATATGTAAAGGGGTTAACTCTAATAATATAGATCGAAAAATTAGAGATGTCATGGTGCAGATTCGTGCTAAAAGCCGTACGCATGTATACCCATTCAATGACTACAAAAATGCGTTGCCAGTCGAAAATGGAATCGTAATATTTGATTTCGAAAAACAATCATGCAAGCTCATAGACCACAATGCAACAAAACACAAGTTCAACTATAAGATTCCGATCAAATACGATCGTGGAATTACGAACACTATAACACACGATATGTTGAAGGATTACACCGACACACCAGATAAACTGATCCAGATATTGGCACAGTGTTTCATGCAAGCAATGGGTCATGGTCCATACAAGCGAGCGTATTTAATTTATGGAAAGAAAAATTCTGGAAAAACAACATTTATCGAATTAATGGAATGCATGGTAGGACACGATGGATTTTGTGATGTTAGTCTGGACAAGATCAGTCAGAGATTCCAAATTGCATCGCTTGAAGGGAAATTACTAAACCTACACGATGATATGGGGTACTGCACACTGAACGACACTGGGACTTTCAAAACGCTTACAGGTAGAATGCAACATGACATAGAGCGAAAAGGCGTTCAATCATACAATGCAACACTAAATGCAGTACATGTGTTCACCACTAACACTCCAGCGAAATTTGATTCAAGGATCAAGACAGACGAAGCATACTGGGAACGATGGGAATTTATCACTTTTGGGAATGAATACGGAATGAAAGGAGATTTCAAGGAAGGAATATTTACTCCTGAAAACTTGACAGCATTCCTGAACGTCGTAATCGATGAGATGCTGAAAGTCGGTCAGAACGGAAAACTATCTTCAGATACAGATTGGTTTGAAACCAGAGAGAAATGGATGCTAGCTGGCAATCCCCTATATGCTATGGTGAACGACTTAATGGAGCCTGAAGTACTTGATGTAAAAACAAGTGGGTCAAAAGGTTCAATGGGAACGGCTATTCTAAAAGACGAACTATTAAAAAGGCTACAGATTTGGTGTTTAGATGCGAATATGGATCCAAGAGCAATCCCAGATTCATTAAAAGATCTCACCAGTCTAGTGGAAGCTTGTGGATGGGATACAGATGCTCGGCGGATGTTTGGTGACAAAGAATGTGAGACTAGGTGCTACAGAATACCCTATATGTGGAAACAAACACGTAAGGCACTGAAATACAATGTTATGGTCACTGAAGTAAAAACTGAACAAATGTTAATTCGTTAATTCTGATTAACATTTTTTATTTTTTTATAGTTTTTTTTCAAAATTCCAGGTTTACCAGGTTTTTTTCAATTCCTTTTTTACAAAATATTTTTTTACCATTGAAAGTTAAATATCTTAAAAATCTATATTTTATTCTTATGAACGGAATTGAAAAAAACCTGGTAAACCTGGAGTCTTTAGACAGTTTGATATTTTCGTATCTATTCTTTTTTCACGACTAAAACAAAAGAGTCAGATCATTCTGTTTTTAATTTATCTCTGGTAGTTATCTATCGTACTTAAAAAAGGCTTAAATCATTCAACAAATGATAAGTCTTTATTGCAAAGTAATAAGTAGCATAGAACCTTGTTATTCTTAAAATTTCACAAAAAAATGGCCCATTACTTCAACTAGAAATTAATATAGTTAAGTAGGGTGAATATGAGCAAAAATATTGATCTCAAATCGAAATTTTTATCAGCTTAGGTGATCCAGCTGATCTTAGATGCAAAAAAGTTGATCTTATAAGCTGCAGGTGTCAGCTGCCTGCAGCCTGCCGGATAGACTATTGCAAGGTACGGGAATACCTATAAAATATAATTAGATTCAACCGAATATATAATTTTTGTATATATTCTAAATAGTACTAATCTTAGCTAATTAATAACTCATTATGTGGTCTTGTATAACCCTAGTGAAAAAATTAAGGAAAAACGACTAAAGATCAAAAATTGCTTGCGAAGCAAGCAATCGAATAAACCTAAATTCTCATATCTTTGGCTGTTCGCAGAACTCTCCTTGATTAGACTTGATCGGCATACGGCCGGATCCATTAAGGGGTTTGCTATGAACCTGAATAAGTTCATACCATTTCTTGAAAGCTTCTATGAATATGATAGCTGTAAGGAACATCAGTATGGCAGTCAGGAAGACCAATAGGTATAGTCCTTTAGGCATATAGTTTGTAACAATATTCAAATATCCGGCACTGAAAGTAACAGGTATCATGAACAAACCTGGGACAGCTGTGATTAGAGCATACTTACCCTTGCCCATACCTAGTATCATAGTTGTGCCTATAATTAGTGCACATGCTGCCAGTAATTGATTAGACATACCAAATATTGGCCAGATGGTGGTTATGTTCCCAGTATAAAGCAGATATCCCCATGATGCAGTGAAAGCCAAACTGGTTATAACAATGCCTGGAACCCATTTCTTCTCGCTAAATTTGGGAATTGCTTTACCCACCATCTCCTGTAGCAGATATCTGCCAGCTCGAGTTCCAGTATCGACAGCGGTCAGAATAAACAGAGCTTCAAACATTATGGCAAAGTGGTACCAGTAGGCCATAAGCCCTTTCATGAAGGGAAGAGATGAAAAAATATAAGCCATTCCTACGGCCAGAGATACCGCACCTCCGGTCCTTCCTAATAAATTTTCTCCCACAGAAGCAGCAAGAGAAGGGAGATGTACTGGTGTCATGCCTAACGTAGCATAGACCGGCCCTGAAGCATTTATGGCAAAATAATCTTGTGGCAAAAGAACACAAGCCGCGATCAAGGCCATTATAGCTACGAAGCCTTCGACCATCATGGCGCCGTACCCAATAAAACGGATATCTTTTTCACTAGATATCATCTTGGGTGTAGTACCTGTGGCAATAATGGAATGAAAGCCAGATATGGCACCGCAGGCTATTGTAATAAACAAGAATGGGAAAACTGCGCCTGGCACCACTGGTCCTCCACCATGCACATAACTGGTCATTGCAGGCATATTCATTTCAGGATGAACCACAAATATCCCCAGTGCAAGGACTAAAATAGTTCCAACTTTTAGATAGGTAGATAGATAGTCTCTTGGACAAAGTAACAGCCAAACTGGCAGTACCGAAGCGATGAAACCGTATATCGGAATTGATAATGCTAAAGAATTCTGAGAAAATGTTAGCATTGACGCTAGCACAGGGTTGGCAGCCACGTAAGGGCCGAAATATAGTACCAAAGCTAGCAGAATTGCACCTAAAACACTTCCCCCCTTCACATCTCCAGGCCTCAGAACATGAATGTAAAATCCCATAAGGAGAGCAATAGGTATGGTGCAAAAAACCGTGAATATACCCCAAGGGCTATTAAATAATGCATTAACAACAGATATAGATAATCCAGCAAGAGTCAATATTAAAATAAATAATACGGCAAAAGAAGCCACAGTACCCGCTTTACTTCCAATTTCTTTCTTCGCAATCAAAGGCAAACTTCGACCATGGTACCTCACCGACGCAAAGAGTGCTACCATATCATGAACCGCTCCTGCAACTACTGCTCCGATTATAATCCAAAGTGCTCCTGGGAGATATCCAAACTGTGCAGCAAGAACAGGTCCGATAAGTGGCCCAGCTGCGGCAATTGCTGCAAAGTGATGGCCAAATAGCACATATCTATCGGTTTCATGATAATCGTGTCCATCAGCCATAGTTTTTGCTGGTGTTGACTTGCTAGGATCAATTTCTAAAACTTTACTCGCTATAAAAAGGCTATAATATCTGTAGGCAAGTGCAAATATACTCAATGAAAAGAGCACAAGAATTAAAGCGTTCAAATCTGTCCTTCCTTGTCTGTGATTGGAAATTAGCTTAATTTATAGATAGTCTCATAAGATCTCTCCCGGAATCTTAAACTGTTTGAAGTAAATAAGTGCCTTTTGTAACTAACGTCAAATTTTTAAAATTATACATCCCCTAAACTAAAATGAGCTTAAGTCAATAAGGACACATATATCTTTTACAAAAAAACACATCTGTATTATAGTATTAGGAGATCTCAATGCACATCACAAATTTATTAACTTTTTCAATATTATTCCGGGAATTTTCTACATCAAATAACTTAGAATCTAAATTTATGATAACTGAGTCAAACTCTAAAATTTATATTCCTGTATAAATAAGTTATTATTAGTTATCTGGCGTAATCAGATGATTTTAATTGTCAAAAAATTATTATTGTGAGCCGCAGGGAAGAGATACTGCAACCCATAGAAGGATTGGTTGAAGGTAGAGTAGACCTTTAAACTATTACTTAATTTAATTTATTATATAGTTGTCAACATACTTTAAATAGTACTCCCCAAGGCTAAAGAATATACAATCTATGTGAAAACCTATCCTAAAATTTAAAGAATCGTATGTGTTCCTTAATTTTTATATTTTTAAAGTAATAAATCTATGTGGAAAATATTATGAAGGTACTTACCGTGCAAAGCCGGCAAAATCATGGGGAATTGATTTGGTAGGAAAACGACTTATTCTGAGATTGCTGGTGAGACTTTTAATGAGTGTCCTATGTTAAATCATTGCCCTACTTAGAAAATGTTTATAACGGTCTTATAGTGTCTCAGATTTAATAGATCTAAACCCCACTTCAGTACATAACTAAACTAACCAAATATTAAATACAATACTAACTAATATTACTCATAAAGTAAAAACGGTGAATCTATGGCTCGTCCATCAAAACTTACCCCAGAAATACAAAAAAGAATCGGTGAAAATATTGCACTTGGTTTAACTTATAGGCTAGCTGCCGAATTGGCGGGTGTCACTTACAAAACGTTAAACGAATGGAATCAAAAGGGGCAGACAGAGAAATCTGGAAAATACTATCAGTTTGCACAACATATTAAAAAATGCAATGCCAATGGAGCTAGAATACTACTCGAAAAGCTGAACGATGCGACAAAAGCAGGAAACTGCACTGTATGTATGTGGATATTATCGAGAAGGTTTTCGGAAGACTTTGGACGGCGACTATATAGGAAAACAAATGTTGTCTCAAAAAACCTGAATCAAAATGTGAATGTTGATATAATAGTTCAGGACACTGATGAAGTTAGAAAAGAAATTCTAGAGAAGTTATCTATTTGATATTTTTTATTTTAACATACCTGATTTTTAATAGAAAGTTGTTTCCTGCCTATGCTATTCAGTATAATTTTAGCCGGACTACCAGAATCTCCACCATGGCCTTTTAGCCCCAGGTTCTTCTATTGCCTTTTGACTTAGTACAGTTTGTAAATGCACAGCTTGCGCTTTCATAGTATCCGAAAGTTCGTGAATGTTGCCATTTAGCTTGTCTATTTGGTTATCTTTAATTTCAAGCTGCCTTTCAAGGCTGTCTATTCTCTCTTGTAAACCCATCAACTGCCCGTCCTTCATTTCAATTATATTATTGATATTTAACCCATCATCTTCTTTGAAAAGCAGCTCTAATCCTTTTACAATAGCTTCTGTGACCGTCATTTCGGATCGCTCGATCTTGTAGTACAGTTGTGCAGGAACTCGGATATTAACTTTTTTAGCCGGTTCGGTCATGCCATACATATGGACCACACATGTACTTAATTATGGCGCTGAGTAATAATTTATGATAAATCTAATTAAAGCACGTTTGTAGGACGTTTATCCTTTATTTGTGATACGCTGCCAAGAGTTCCAGAAAAGATTCGCAATCCAATTAAAGCACATTCACTGGACAGTTGTACTGCATTTGTATTGCACTATATTTATGCTTGCAGTTTTGGTCCAAATATTTTAATTATCTTAACCCTACGATGCACATGCTTTGTATGAAAATTTCCACATCATCTGAATGATAAGTCCCATTTTTTTGTAGTGACAAAAAGTAGAAAAATAGACATTGATAAATAATAATAGCTATATAAAAAAGCCCATGTACATTGTAGATAATAAAAAACTTGAGAGTGCATGTATAGTCCCACCAACATTAAAAGAACTTATGAAAGAACAACAAGCACTAGAGATGCGAAAAAAAGAAAGATTTTGCAAAACTTAGGTACACCGCTACAGAAAATATCTTTCTAAGATGATAATGTCATCCTAGTTAGTTGATACAGAACTAAATTTTCATGATAAAGAAAAAGGATCATGTCTTTAGGGACAGAACCAAGACAATTGCGTAAGAATATAAAACAAGACACAAAAGAACTTTATGAAAAATATATAAAATTCAAACTTCCTTCTTTACCAATAATCCCCGAAAAAGTAAGTCAATATTCAAAAATATGTTTTTAAGCATTGGTTTGGTGTCTTTTTACCAGATATACCATTTTTGTTTCGATATCCACACTTATGATAACTTCTATATTCTAATAACCCAGCGAATTGTCAAATGCATTTGCATCATTTTTATATATTCAATCCATCAGCAATTAAATTCCAATTACTTGGACTTGTTGTTATTTATTACCAGTACATGATTTTGTATATACAACCTAGTTACTATATTGTCGTATACCGGTAGGGCTTTATTACTACCTATATGAAATGTTGGATACCATTTCCAATACCAATAATAAACATTGCCATCCTGAGTTGTCTATGATATCCTAAAGAAAATCCTGAAGAAGTCCCTGAAGAAACGTGAGCATCATAAACCACAAATAATCCTACTAAAAGGAGTATTACTACGAAAACTCTTACTGCTCCAGATACTGAAATATTCAACTTGGATTCTATCAAGTTTGAAATTGGGGAAAGCAATATAATAGCTGCCAAAAACCAAAATACGGCAGAAAAATATTCATATTCTATAATCATCCCTGAAGCAATTAATATAAAAAACAATCCAAATATCCAGCATAGTATATTGCTTAACGTTATTTTTGCTGGTTTTTTTTGATTCATTAGACCCCCAGTTAATTTTTTTCTTACATATATAATTATTAGCGTTCTATATAATTAAATGTTATTTTATTTTGTTTGTTGCAAACTCAATAAGTAATTTAGTCTTTTCTAATTGTGGCAACTATAAATATATATAGATAGATTTATCATTAGTATATAAAAAGTGAATGAAATTTACAACATCATATGTTTCTTAAAATAACTAGAAAGTGCATCTTAATGGGAAAACAAACGTTTGGCAGAAGAAAAAATACATTCGTTATTTTGGTAGTATTTCTTGCAGTATTTCCAATGACAGATACTGTAGTAAATGCTGCAGATGAACACCGAGATAAGCTAACACAACTTCACAAGAATATCAGACAAGGTGCAAAACAATTTTGTAACACAATAAGACAATATCAGCTAATTAGTCTATTTTTCATATTTGCAGTATTATTAGTAGTAATTCCAAGTTAGCAATTATCTGGCCTACACAACACTGTAGAAACGTCCAAACAAGAAAATCAAGACCTTACTACTCTAGCACAAATATGTGGTAGTGTCGCTATTGGAATTGGACTTTACTACACATGGTGTCGAATTAACATTGCCGAAGACGGTCTAAAAGTTGCTCAAGAATACCAGATAACTGAACGTTTTTCTAAGGCTGCTGATCAGTTAGAAGCTATTGATCTATTAGGAAATCCAGCAATAGAGACTAGATTAAATGGGATATACACACTTGGAAAAATTTTAAATTTGTTGGGCGAAGACTACTGGCCTATTATGGAGATTCTAACAGCTTATGTTCGAAAGAATTCTAGTTATGATAGTCAATTAAAACAAAATCCTCTGAAAATTGAACCTATATTAACGAATATGCAAGCTAATGAGAGCACAAAAAACGAAGTTTCAAAGGTGAGAACAGTATCATTGGATATCCAAGCAATCCTTGATATAATTATGAAACGCAAATATTCCTTCAATTCCGGAGAGATTAACCATCTAAATCTTTCTAAAACTGATCTCCGCAATGCTAACCTTAGAGATGTTAACCTTTCTGGAGCTGATCTATCTAAGGCTAATTTAGAAGGAGCTGATCTTAAAGGTGCTTATCTTGAAGGAGCTTATCTTGATGTGGCTCATCTTGAAGATACTAACCTTTTTTTGGCTCATCTTGAAGGAGCAGATCTTTATAGGGCTCATCTTGAAGGAGCTTATCTTGAAGGGGCTTATCTTGAAGGAGCTGACCTTCCTATGGCTCATCTCGAAGGAACTCACCTTTCTGGAGCTCATCTTAATAGAGCTCACCTTTCTGGAGCTTATCTTGAAGGGGCTGATCTTAAAGGTGCTTATCTTGAAGGGGCTGACCTTTCGGGGGCTTATCTTAACGAAGCTAACCTTGAAGAAGCAAAACATTTATCATTTGACCAGCTTTCCAAAGTGAGAACACTTTATAAAACTAAATTAGATAGCGAGTTAAAGATAATAGTAAAAGAGAAATATCCTGCCCTTTTTGAAGAGCCAAAATGAATTCTTCTTAAAACCATACAATAATGAAAAGATCAGCCTCTCGTGAATGCACAGTTTTTGCTATAAAACATATGCATCCTTAAAAAAAGTACAAAACAGAAGCTTTATCAGTAAAACTATTGACTTCTCAGTAATTTCAACAAGGAAGAAAAATAATCAATTCTATGGGGACCCAATATCAAATGCTGAAGACTTCAAAAGATAATGCACAATCATTATTAATATTTAATTGTTTTTTGATTGTGAAAAATCTTATGCATAAGTATTTTTCATTCCGAAACTATTTTTTGTAGAATTAATTTGAAATAACTATTTGAGTGATTGCACATTGTAGCTTATAAGAAGCTCTCCAGAAGTGAAAACTAGATGTTACCTAAAGAAAATAAAATCATCGAAAAAATTTGTACAATCCCAGTCACACTTAAAAATATCTCAAAAAGCATCTTTGAAGGTGTAAGCGCAAAAAACATTCTGATGCATAGGCTTCTCTTCCCTGAAGAAGATGATTCGGAATCATATTATCTTTGCGAAGGTCTGTGTAAACCTGTATTTTTAGAACCTGAAATAATATATCCATATGTATCAGGAGCATTCTCTGAAAAATTTGCGGTTCACCCTTCCCCCTATAGATTTATGCTGCCTTACGAAACATCTGATGGGATTGAAAATAAAGAATACAAAATCATTCCTCCTGAAGAGCTAAAGTTCAAGTTCCCTCGGGCTTACAGGAGAATTATGGAATTCAAAAATCAATTCCTTCATGATGACTCTCCCCTAAACTCTGCAGACTACAGTATAAACGGAACAGAGCTACTTGAGCACCTTTTTGTTCCTAAAATCATTGCAATTGGCGGGTATCATCTCCAGGCTACATACGATGCTGTTGGAAATCACATGTTTAGAAACGGCTGTGGGATTGTTCTCAAAGACTCTAGTAAGTATCCTTATGTTACTGCAGTGCTTAACAGCCCGATCGCCAGACTCTTTCCTGCATTATGTAAGTCTGAAATGATTTTCTCTGATTATACAGATCCTACAGTCATTGGACGCTTTCCGATTAAATTTCCGGATAACAAACTAACAGATGATCTCATAAATACTATTTTTGGTTACCTTATGTTTCTCAATAAACAGATATATGCAGCAAGTTATAGAGTTCCAGAATGGTTTAGAGAACTTTCAGATTTCTACGAGCAGATCTCAAACCTCCTGATTCTGGATACTTACTTTATAAATGATCTTGATCCAAAACTTCTAAAAACCTTTGAAGAAAATATTCACCCTTATGCAGGAGAGATAGAATCTGAAGAGATTGATAGCTTGCTGAATTCGTTGTATTATGTAAGGCGGCAAATTCTCGAAACTTCAAGATTTGAGAAATACAGTTTTAGTATATGTTTATATTGAGTTTTAAATGTTTCGAAGAGTGGCAGAGAATGAGCTGCTGCAACATATGGATCAAAAAGTAAATCTTGGGAATTACAAGGTTTTTGGTAGAATTTTTAGCGAAATATCAACAAATTTTTCTTGCGAATCGATAAACTCCTCCAATTTAATCCGTACCTCGTTTAGATCGTGTTTTCCCTCCATATGCCATACTTTAAGTCCTTCAAAGTCATACAATATAGATAGTGGTAACTTATTTTTGTCATATTTGTTTTTTATTTCCGGGTAATTATCAACTCTTATAATTTCTACGTGAATTATATTGTTGAACTTTGGCTCTGATAATAATTGCTCACGTATAAAAAATATTAAATCTAGAGAGTCATTGTTGTTGACAGATTCTACATTAATGCGATATACCAATTTGTTGCCGTAGTATGAAAATAGTAGGCGTTGCAAAACAGTATTTATAGTCTCATCAGGGTGGATTTTTGCTTCATTGAGCCGTTCATGAAGATCTTGAGTAATTCTCACATTTTCCGTGTTATTCGAGAGTTTTGGAAGTTTCCGTTTCCTACCTTTAATGATGAACCAATAGTCACCATCTTCGTGCTTAAGTTGGCATGTATTATCGTACCGCACCAATAGTTTTTCAATTATCGTGCACTTCGACTCCCAACCACTATCACTATCGCTATCTTTACAAGAGTCGAGAGCTTCGTATAGTTCTGCACTGATTTCAATGGTTTTTTTTTGCATAGATATATTTCACTCCATAGTATATATCTGGTTAATGCATCAAGAATTACACCATTAAGCCGAAAATCAATAACAACAAACCTTTAAATGTCTAAATACTGATAATAATATTTAAAGAGTACACTCGTAATCAATTTCCTACTATGAATATCTAAATCCTACTATATTAAGACTAAATTCTCTAAATTTAAAGGTTTCAAGAATCTTTACATTAGATTAATACAACGAACTCAGCAAGCTATCAATATTTTCAGTTCCTGGATCTCCAGAACAAGGATATATCTTTTCTTCATGGGCTTTTTTTCGAAATTGTTCCCATTTAAAGGTGAAATTACTAACTAATAAAAATTAATTATAACTTATTTTCGTTTGAAATAGATTTATATACTACATTGTTTTACTGTTGCACGTATAAAAGACTATGATCCGATATACCTTCGGTCAAAATTGTATAGTTTTTTAATATTGGTCTTAAAATCGGGGTCTAAAAGTCCAAATTTATAAAAAACGTACGAAATGATTAATTTTAATATAGAAGTGAGAAATTAATGGTCGAAAATAATTCTGTTGATATAAAACAAAATTCAAGTGATAGAAATAAAATAATTAAAGAATTCAATAAGTTGTTTGAAGATTTCAGAGAAAAATGTAGCAATGATCAAGATTTAGATCATTTTGAACCCCTGAGAACTGAAAAGATTGCCTTCGACAACAAAATTACAACCAAATGTGGCATAGATGCTGGAAAGCGGCAGAGACATTATGCGTATAATCAACTTAATCAGAACATTACAACCGTTTCTCAACTAAATGGACCGGGAAAAGAAGAATTTATAGAAAAAGCCCTTGATTTTGCTTGCAATATTCAATATGGAGATTTAAGGGCCCAAGCTCTTTCCCTACTTGTTCCGATTCTGGACGGACAAAAAAAAGTTGAATTTATAGAGCATGTCCTTTATTCTTCTTCCAACATTCAGGATGAAAACGAAAGAGCCCTTGTTCTTTCTTCACTTGTCTGTCATTTGAGAGGACACGATAACGAAGAACTTATTGAACATATTTTAGACTTCTCTTCCCACATTCAATATGGGGATGCAAAGTTCCAGATCCTTTCTTCGCTTGTTCCGTATCTTTACGGATCAACAAATGAATCTATTATGGAAAAAGCTCTTGAGCTGGTATCTGGGATTATATCAGAGTATCAAAGGATAGAGTCTTTTTCTCTTCTGCTTCCGTTTATGGATAAGCAAAGAAAAGAAGAAAGTATAGAGCAAGCTCTTGAGTTAGCCTTCAATCTTAAAGACAAAAATCTGGCTTTACGGGCCTTCTCAGTCATTATTCCACATCTGGATGAATCCAGACAAGAAGAAATTAGTGAGAAAGCAGTTTATTTTAAACACGATGTTCAATCCGAGCATCAATCCAAGTATCTTCGCAGGGCAGCCGCTGCTATGCTGCGAAGAGTAGAGACGCTTTCGTCTCTTACTCCACATCTTGATGTATCTTACTCCACATCTTGATGAACCAGGAAAAAGATATTAGATAATATGCCTTTGAAGATTGATATTGGGGATAAAACAAAATCCATGAAACAACATTTAAAATATATAGATATATAACGATATAAAACGGAAACTTAGGGCTTTATATCAAACTTCCTTTGTTCCATCCTCATCCCCATTAACTTTTTACAAATAAATCCTGATTAGATATTCCAGTTTCAAAGTTTTGTTTTGGGGTCTTGCTCATCAGCTATTGATATATTCTCATATAATACTTCTCCATAATCAAAGAATGGAACAACCTTTTCTTGACTCTTTTAGATGCACAGTTTTTGTAACAAAATCTGTGTACTTAGTTAGTTTAATCCAGAATTATAGGATGATTTTTATCTGAATCTGAGATAAATACATAAGTTTTACTGAAACCACTGCAAAAATGAAAACTAAAATATTGCTTCATAGTAAATTAAAACCCCACACAGGATTTCTTAAATTAAAGCCCCATACCGGATTATAGTATGCTGGTAGTCCAGTACTTTGATATGCTGGTCGTACAGTACCTTGAGATGCTGGTTGTACAGTACTTTGAGATGCTGGTTGTACAGTATTCGATAAAGCTTCTTTGCCTTTCAAAGCTGTTGAGTCCTGCGGGTTAATTTCAAGTGCTTTGTCATAGGCCATTATTGCTTCATTATACTTACCTAATTTTCTTAGAATTTTTCCTTTATTATCCAAAGCTAATGAATTCTTCGGGTTAATTTCAATTGCTTTGTCATAGGCCGTTATTGCTTCGTTATACTTACTTGAATTTTCTAGAGCGAATCCCTTATTGTTCCAAGCCATTGAATATTGTGGATCGATTTCAATTGCTTTGTCATATGCTTTTAGTGCTTCATTGGATTTATTCAAACTACGTAGAGTATTTCCTTTATTGTACCAAGCTATTGAATTGTACGGTTCAATTTTAATTACTTTGTCATATGCTTTTAGTGCTTCATCATACTTGCCCAAGTTGCTTAGCTCGTTTCCTGTATTGATCCAAACTTTTGACTCTTCCGTCCATGCGCTTGCGATACTCACTAACATTAAAAACACTAGTGCAGTAATTCCTAAAACCTTTATGCTTGTATGCTTTCTACTTGTTTTATCATATTTAGCTTCGTTCATGATCAGTCTCTCGATGTTTGTTTAGATATTAATACTTACGAATAACTACAAAAATACAAACGAATAATGTTTCACCCTACAAAGTAAACTTCTCTAGTGGACAAATATTTTTAAATATTAAACTTATATAAATGTTAATATAATCATCGGGACAACAACACTTTAACTTGCAAAAAAGGTATTCTAGAAAAAACTGTTAAGCTAAATTCCAGCAAAGGCTCAAAAAAATTATAATGTATGATCGAACATAGATATCTATAAACAATAATGCATAGATTTTACTTTAAAATCTGTGCATCAGTGAAAACGATAGAAACAAGAGCTTTATCAGTAAAACTAATGGCTCTACATCATGTTTTTGCGGTGAAGAAAAAGACATAGTACCAGTCATATTTTACAGAACTTTAGCATGAATGTAAAAATAAAATAATCCTATACGCTAAAAATATTAAATATGTTTAGAACTTAGTATAACTTGCGTTCTCATCTGCTACCCCATAACTCAGATCTATTCCACAAAAACTACCAAATCCAATACTCAGTAAAAATCTACTCTATGCAACGAAAAGATAAAATCAAAAGATGTAACTCGTGGGTCCAACATCAAATCCCTTCTATTGAAATTGTATATTTCTGAACGTCAATAATTTTTCAGATGAGAACGTAACTACTCATGCAAAAAAATGGTAAATAAAAATTTACTTACAGAAACGACCAGCAGCATATAATTCTTGTTATTAAACTGTTTTTTCTTGGATTTATTGCTTAAACAAACCCTTTGATTCTTAAACTCAGTGCTAGTCTCCCGATATCCATCAAAATTAATTCTCAAATAAATACCAATTTTTGATATAAACTGACGAGTAAACACCAAAATTAATTCGATTTAATCAGAAAAAATGCCAACTAATACCGAATTAAATCAATTAATTAACATAAAAAACTCATAGTTAGCGAGAAATCATTAAATTATTACTAAATAAATCTATTATTTAGCGATTTCCAATTAAGCTAAATAAAACTAACTAACCAATGCGACCACAACCATTAAGTACCGTGATAAAAAAGTCCTGGTAGTTATTCCGATGAACATGCTATTTACATCTAGAATTATATATTCATCGAATTAACATGTCATGCCATCTGAACCCTTTTTTAGTTTAGTTACAATTATCGATTCAATATCACAATAATTATTGGCTATTATATCATTGAAATCCTGTGGAAATAAATTATCAATGATAAGTTCAACATCATTAGCAACTTCTATAAATTTGGTATTACCATGACCTTTGCGAAAATTTGCCTGAATAATCTGCTGAGCATCTAATGCTTTTAACCTGGAAGACATGTATGTGTCGCCATTTGGCTCTGCACCCGTCAAGTAACAAATTTTACGATACGTCTCTAGTACTATACCAGTATGTGCAGGTATCTTTTGGTTCATTTGGTTAATAATTTTATTGGCTAGATGGGACGCTAAAATAAGCATTCTGTCATGTAATGTTATTTTTTGTAGCATTTCAAGTGTAACTTGGTTGTTTACAACTTGCTCGGCACTTATCAAATTTCCAAGCGTAATGATTGAACTATTTTCATTTTCTGCCCTTTTAGCGGATGCATATATTATTTTTAATGCGCGTCGAGCATCTCCATGATATTTTTCTGCCACCTGCTTAGCACAATAATGAATAAGGTCATCATTTATTGCACCGTCCACAAATGCTCCTTTCCTTAATTGTAGGATTTCATAAAGTTCATCTTCATTATAATCAGGAAAATTACAGAATGTAAAGGCAGCAGAAGACAAAACTTTATCATCAAGTCTTTTATGTAAAAAATCTTTTTTATTCGAAACAGCTATGATTTCGATGGCAACATTATTAGCTAAGATAGATTGTTGTGCTAATGCTCTGCTAAATTGATACAATATATCATTCGGCTCAACAAAAGAGTCGATTTCGTCAAATACCAAAATCAACGTGTAAAAAGCATGTTCACTAGCCTTTTTTTCAACTACACTCCAAATATCATTCATATAATTATAAAATAAAAGTCCAGTTTTTATGGTAACCTTGGTTAATTGAGTTAATATTTCGATACATGCAGTAATTTCAGATTTAATTACCGTACAATTTAGCATCACGATATCAATTAAAATGTCTTGCCCATCTTCTTTTATACCATCTGTCAAGATTTTGAGTACATGTTTAATTGTAATTGTTTTTCCGACACCAGTATCCCCCCATATATACATATTAGCCGGATCACCATTATTTAAAATCGATGACAAATTCTGAGCGATTGTATGCATTTGATTATCGCGTGCTACAACAATATCTGGAAAAAAATTAAGACTTAAAAGTGATTCTCTCTGCAATATACGACTATTTTTCTTAAATAAAGTTTGGAATGAAGGTGAAATCTTTTCTTGATTAGTCATTTTCTCGCCTTTCGTTGTAGAAACTAAAAGCATATAGAACTTATGGTTCAGCATAAACAACAAAATACAGTAGCAATAACTGCCTTTTTCTGAAGTACTTATGATTTCATTTACCCCCCCCTATACCTAATATACTATAGCATGTACTGTATGAACATTATGAAGTTACAAGTTATTTAAATGAAATTGCCTTAATTTTCCGGTGATCAGTTAAGTATATAAAATATTAATTAAATAACTTAACAACATTGCGTTGTACATAAATAAGCTAACATAGCTAGCTTATATTTTAATTGCTATTAAAGAAATACTATTAAATCTTAGCCACACACGCTATAGTACTTAAGGTATAGGGGGGGGTAAATGAAATCATAAGTACTCCTTCTGCACTCTATTTAATTACTGGATATACTTTTAGACAATTGAACTAAGCATTGTTAACTATTGCAGTGTGGATATCCTATCTAAACAAAAATTATAGCCAGTACTGGTTTTCCATCATACGAAACAAATTGATTCTTTTAATTTAAAAAACCTAAGACCTTGTATCTTTCTCTTCATTTGATTTTTCGTTATTGTTTTCACCGCAATGATAAGGGTTTATCGCCTTTCAGGATGCACCGTTTTTAGAGTAAAACAACCGCTAGAGCAATATTATTATATAAAAATGTAATCGAAGTCGCAAGCGAAGGGAAAAAGCAAATAGTAATCAATTCACGGGAAATAAAAGACGTCCTCACAAATAAAATCCAGTCTGAATATGAAATTGGAAATGTGAGTAATTTTAGAAATGTTAAAAAAGATGTGTTCACAATACTTAAAAAAATGCTCCACGATAATGTTTTGTTAGATAGAAACAAACATGGATGGCGAGATATCAGGCTGGTATATGAACCGTAACCAAACTGTAACCACGTTACGGACAATATGAAAAGGATTATAATAAAAAATATTATATGGATCTCATGTAATCAAGTTCATATAACGAAACACTTTTACAATAAAGAAGAAAGTCTGACGTTACAAAGACTGTACTTCTTTGAATATTGTAACCAGCTAAACATGATTAGGGGTGAATATATAAAATTAATTAAGTATTATTGTAAAAAATCTAGACCATAGTAATGAATTTTGTTTAATGGTCTGTAACTGGTTACGAAGGGTTACGGTTGTAAATTAAAAATAATAATCGAACTGATTTGATTCAAATCTCTAAATTAATTATGGTAGTTGTGATATCATCCGGAATAGACTTTAATAGGCTCTTGGTAGGGCTATCATCCAATGACTAAGGACTTCTACGCTAACCGAACAAAGTTGATACTAGAGCCGATAAAGTGGTTTATATGGGCTTTGTAGGCTATAGTGGTTTTGGTGCTGTAATTGAGATCATAATAGAGACAAGTACATAGACAATAGCGGTTTATGTGGATTTGTTGGCAGTAGTGATTTATTTAATGATTTTAAGTAATTCTAGCCTTTTTATGCTATTTAATTAATTTAATTCAGCATTAATTGACATATTTATTGCTTAAATCGAATTAATTTTGGGATTTATCCGTCAATTAATATCAAAAATTGGTGTTTATTTGATCATTAATGTTGACTAAAAAGGTGAATAGGTACTGTTTCCTAATAGTATCCAGTATATAACCTATGGACAAAATAATAAATACTGCTGAAGGCTCAAAAAAGAAATAGAACAATATTGATTACCATAAGGAATATCATTATTGCCCTGGAGATTAGGTGACCAACCCTTATACTTTATGCATGGAGTTTGCATTTACCAACATGAAGTTAACATCAATAAAATATTGATTGTGTAGTTAGTAGGATGATCGACCCGATACTTTTAAGCTGATTTTTCACTATCTTTTGAACTTGTTCTGCTGATACTAAGGCTATCGAATACAATTTTTGTTCATAAACTATTTTTCGTATAATTAATTTGATATAATTTTGGAAATAATTATAATTTGTATACAATTGTATAAACTGTGATGTTTAATAAAAAGGAGTTGATTGAATGTTGAAACAATCATCTAGTAGAATGAAAAAAGTACTGGCTATTTTGCTAGTAGTTCTTTTCGTGGTATCTTTGACAGCAATGTTAGCTAGTGCTGCACGTCGCCATGGTGGTGGACATCGTCATGGTGGTGGACATTGGCATGGTGGTGGACATTGGCATGGTGGTGGACATTGGCATGGTGGTGGACACTGGCACGGCGGTGGACATTGGTACGGTGGCAGGGGACGTGGCTGGGGCTGGGGGCACGATCATTGGCATCGTCATTGGTGGCATGGCTATTACTACCCCAATTGTGACTGGGTGTTGAACCCATATACTAATCAGTGGATATGGGTTTGCTAACCAATAGGTACAAACACCTGTAGCAAGTTCAATTTTTAGAGTCAACTTTGCTCTTTCTGTAATGGACCTAAAAATCTGTATATTCTGGTTGGCTCTGTATCCCTTAATCTTTTTTTAATCACTATTCTGTTTGATCATGATATCGACCATAACAAAGAATAAGATGGTTTCCATGAAATATTTGGCCGCAGCTATTTTGTTTGATGATTTTTCGTTAACTGTGGCTTTTTTATGTCGATTATTTAGTATATTTCAGTATCATTTGACACTTGGATAAAACAACTTGAATTCATTTTGGGACTTATACAGTAATTTATTCCTGAACTTGGCAAATTTTTAACGATAAATAAGTAAGGTTTTATGAAACCTAATTAACTTTTTAACAGTCAAATAGCAAATAGCCAATCAGATTATTCCAAAAAGTTAAATTTGCATATTTGAACCAAGTTCACAGTTCATTTACCATGAAAAAAGGATTTGAATCGACAAACAAACACCCCTAAAGTACTATTCATTTTAATAACAAAGGAGTGAAACTAATGTTGAAACAGTCATTTAGTAAAGCAAAAAGTAAAGCAAAAAACGTATTGACTATTTTGCTAGCAGTTCTTTTTGTAGTATCATTAACTGTAGGAGCAGCAAGTGCATCATGCAATTCGCATGAACATAATAGTTGTAATAGCTGCAGCAGTTATGGCAGCTCCCCCGCTCACACTTGTGGATGTTCCAATTCTCACACATGTGGATGCTCACACTGTCACTGTAACGACGATAGCGCTTGTGACAATGATGACTAATTAGAAGTTCGAGCATGTGCTAAATTGGTTATCATGTGCTAAACTGTTTAGACACATGAAAATACCAGTTTACATCAGAAAAGTATTGTGTATTCCATTGCGTGAATACACTGGTATACATTGCTTGGCGCACACCACATGGCTATTTGTTTGCAACGTATACCATATATGTTTAATTTCAAGTTCTATTTCAATTTCTCTGTTCTAAGTGAGTTTTTTCTCTGTTTTATGGTGTTTGGAGTGATTTTTATGTTTATGTTTGCTTATATTCGTTAGTTTATATCTAAAATTGTCATTTATTTGAGAGTTAATTTTGACTAAATAAAATCAGAAGGTTCTGATTTAGAGATTCAAAAGGATGTATCTATACTTTAAGCTCAAAAAAGCAGTTTAATAACAAGATAATAATAAACGGATACAAAAAATAAATGCTCGTTTATGAATACATCCGATACTAACAGGCACTAAATATTTTTTTAAAAAAAAAATGATTAGTAATTTAAAAAAATCACATAATCATTTTTCAATCATGACTTTAACTTTATGTTGGTGGTAATGGCACATAAGTTACTGTTGTACTAACAGTGTTTGAAATAATATTAATGAGATTACCAATTGCTGTGGCATACGCTGAATTGGTCACAGAACTACCAGGATTAAGTACACAATCAGACTGTTGTATTGTGTAATTGGCTGTTGCTGTAACGCTAGCACCTGGGCCAAGAGTAGTAATTGTGGTTACTGGCATTCCGGTTGGGCTAGTTATATTGTCATAAATTATAATTCCGCTAAGAGCTACATTTCCTGTGTTAGTGAGAGTATAGTTATATCCAATAACCTGCCCTTGACAATAACTTGTTAGATTAGCTGTCTTCACTATACTCAGAGCTGGAGCTGCACAAGTGGGACAATTACAAGCTGGACAAGTAGGACAATTACAAGCTGGACAAGTGGGACAAGTTGGACAAACTATACACTTATTATCAGACGAATCAGACGACTCATCAGTATAGGTATGAGCCCCGGAATGGGGTACACATCCACAGCCACAACATGGGAATGCACTTGCGATACTTACCAACATTAAAACCATAACTATCGAAACTAAGGCTATTTTATGCAATTTATGTTTAATTATCATTTATTTACCCCCTTTTTAGGTAGCTATTTTTTTCTAAAATAAGACTAATATGATATTAAATTGGGAGAATAATATATATATTATCCAGAACTAAAGATTTTTATATATATATTATTATATATATTTTATCATATAGATGTAGGATTCCATATTTGGAAAATGGTTTATTGATTACAACACATATTTTAATTAAATATATGTATTATGGCATAATTATGTACAAATAGTCGGGTATATTGGCTGGAAAATAAGTATAATACATAGATTTTCTCACAAAAACTATGCATAAATTCTACTGTCCTTCAAAATATTATTTTAAAAATGAAGAGAATTTCGATGAACTTTTGATTTTCACGAGTCCTATATAATCATATTTATAAGCATTTGACAAAATTTAGGTGTTTATCAAAATCCTATTTAGACTGTAACATGTACTTATTCCTATTATTATTTTAAATTTATCTTAAAAATAATAATTTTATAATAAAAATATTTTTGCATAAAATATAATTTGTATTCAAATGTTGTTCGATTTTAAAACATATTATGCAAAAGCAACTTTTTTTCCGAAACTATTTTTTCTAAAATAAACATTTTCAATGTAGATTTTTCCCCAGAATAAACATCTTCAATGTTGAAATATTTATTATAGACATAATTTTTCAGAATAAGCATCTTCAATGTTGTAAATATTTGTTACAGATAACATTTTTCATAAGTAAAAACGTTTTATCACAAATTAAATTTTTGATAATATACTATTTTTTAGATGGTTTATTTTAAAATAAATAAAATTGAATATTTATGCGCAGTTAACACTAAACAGATAATGGAATTTAGCGTGGTAGCTTTCCTTATTTGCTTAGTGTTAACGCTCATATTTTGAATCTCCAAGCATAAAAACATTTGTATATCCAATTAAGGAAGTATAAATGTTCTTTATGCCCAGGGTTCTTAAATAAATTAAGAGACTAGCCAAAAGAAATAGGATGTGATTTTAATTGAATATTAAAAAGACAATAGTATTATTCATGGTAGTTGCTTGCGTATTATCTGTAACAGCAGGGGCAGTTAGTGCCAAAGCCAGCGGAAACGGTGGAAAAGGCGGTAATGGTGCAACTGGTGTAGCAGGTACAACCAAAATTGTAGGAATCGGCTCAGGAACGACTCTTGGTAATGTTGGTGGAACTGGAACTCAAGGAGTGAATGCACCTTTTGCAGCAGGCCCAGCTAATCAGGGTACAGGCGGAGACGCCCAAGGAACTGGAACTGGTGGTTCCGGTGGAAATGGCGGAACTGGTGGAGCTGGTGGAAATGTGATTGCCACTGGTGGAGCATTAGTACATGTAACTGGTGGAACTGGCGGAACTGGTGCTAATGGTGGAAATGCCGGAGCTGGCGCTGGGCCACACGGACAAGGCGGTACTGGTGGAAACGGTGGAACAGGTGGAAACGGTGGAAATGTATTTGCTACAGTTACCGTAGGCAGTTCAAATGGTGGACAAGGCGGTAACGGTGGAATAGGCGGTACTGGCGGAGCTGCCAGTGGAGACGGCAACGGTGGAAACGGTGGAAACGGTGGTACTGCTGGTAACGGTGGTAATGCTTACAACCATGCAGGAACTGCATATCTAGGAACCGGTGGAAACGGCGGAACTGGCGGAAACGGTGGAGTAGGCGGAACAGCAGTCACTGGAGACGGCGGTAACGGCGGTAACGGCGGTAACGGCGGTAACGGTGGATTCGGCGTTGTGAATGGAAATGGTGGAAACGGCGGCCAAGGTGGAGCTGGCGGAGCAACTATCAGTGGAACCGGTGGACAAGGCGGAGACGGCGGAGATGGCGGAAACGGTGTAATCGCTGGTACTGGCGGTCTTGGTGGAGCTGGTGGAATCAGTAATACAGGTACTAACGGCGCAGCCGGTACAACAGGTACTCAGGGTACAAACTACTGAGTAAGTAAAAAAATAGAATCTAAAAATAAAAATAGCCAGCAACGTTACGCTGGCTATCATTATTTTTTTAAAAAAGAATTTAATAGTTTATATGCACTTGTGCCTGACCAAGTTCATATACAGCCCTATCCGATGCATAAATGGCGCCACCCGCATCTTTTAATGCATCAGCTTTATCCTGCCAAGAATGTGCCTGCTGTATATGATAATTAAACTGAATATCATTAGCACTAACTAGTGGGGCACAAATCGTAGTCAATACAAAAATCAAAGTTCAAGATGGATTATTTTTTGTTCATGCTACACTCTTATTCAAATTTATACGTTTTATTACTTTTACTCGTTGTTTTAGTATACCCATGTTAACGTCCGTGATTGGATATGCAACAACTGTCATGTCATAATATTTTAATGCAATACCATTTACACCAAGTTTTTCACACAAATATCCAAATGTAAAGGAGATTCTCCGCAAGGTTCTAACCATTTTTAATAATCATTAATTATGCTTTAAATTAGTGTATATCAAGGAATATTTTATATTTAGAGAGTTCCGCTGCCATTTGAATTAATTGCATTGTATAGGTGCTATATAATCGTGATAATTGCGTCACGTTTAAGTGCCAGACTCATAAAAAAGTCAAATTAGACTTAAATAAATAAAAAATCTTGTTTAACATTAAATTGGTATGAGTTTCTCTATACTCTTAAGCTTGTGAGTAGTTGGGAATAAATTGGTAATGGAGAGTTTGCGCTTGGAATATAAATGTTTTACATTAAAACTTCTACATCAATGGAAAAATAAGAAACAGAATATTTGTCCGTAAACTATTGACTTTCCATTAATTTCAACAATGATTAAATAATAATTTTCCTTTTTAATGAAAATTTAGTTCTGTATCAACTAACTAGGATGAAATTACTATACTCGGAAGATATTTTCTGCAGCAGTGTACCTAAAGTTCTGCAAAATCCGATTGGCTCTATGTACTTTTTCTGTTACTACAAGATATAGGATTTATCGTTTTGATGATGTAGAAATTTTCATACAAAATCCATGCATGCGTGGGAAGGGATAGAATTAAATCGTAGTCATTTGATCCTGCAATTCTACTCAAAGCTGTCAATTCATCGTGTGGGAAAGTCATCCAAGCTGAATTTGTTAGTTTTTCTCTATGAGTAGGGTAGGATTCATCAGATACTTCAGGCGATCTGTTTGATACAGCGGGTATTGTTGATATAATTGGTTGTGTTACAATGGATTATATTTGTTCACTACACGTTGTACTACGACGGTTTGTTCTTCAAAGGATACATAGTTTCAGTCCCACATTAAAGTAGTAGGATTATATACCAACCCATAGTCCTGATAGTAAACATCACTGTAATAATGGTCATGGCGGTGATGATAACGGTGATCATGCCACTGATAAAAAGGATATCTGCCGAGATGTCCGTCTTAGTCTTCAATTAGGTTATATCTATGTTTGTATTGTGTAATTCTTCACTCTATTTTACTTCTAAAAAGAATTATCACAAATTAGGAAGCTTTAATTTGAATTTAAAGATTTATCATTAATTATTTTATCTAAAAAATGTTTTTACTAATTCAAAAGCTTTCAGCAAGTAAGCTTATACACTAATTATAATATTGTGTGTATGTCTACTTGTAGGCAAATATCAGTATAATTAAAACAGTTTGAAATATATATAATCTAATTATGCTTCATATATTTGATTTGCCAACGAAGAGTAGATCGGGTAATAATTTTATCTAGGATATTAAATAAAAAAAGTAGATAAAAAAGGAGATAAAAAGATGTTAAAACAAATGAAAAAGACACTCGGTATTTTGCTAGCAGTTTGTTTTTTAATGTCAGTGACAGCTGCAGCAGTAAGCGCAGGACCAGTAGTGGTTAAAGACAAGAAAACAGCCATTATAATCATGAAAGATGTAAAGACTAAATTCTTCAAACACCACCACCACCACAAACACACAAATATGAATGGCAGAAAAGGTAAAAAAATGGCCATGAAAACCGGAACTGAAAAGAATATACCAATGAAAACTGGAGCTGAAAAGAATATACCAATGAAAACTGGAACTGAAAAGAATATACCAATGAAAACTGGAACTGAAAAGAATATACCAATGAAAACTGGAGCTGAAAAGAATATACCTATTAAAGGTAGCAATACGCCTATGAGTAGCTGAATAGGCGAAGATCTAACATATATCATAGATAGCTGAAGCACAAAAACTATTAAAAAATTAATCAAAAATCTCTAAAGTGTTTTTAGTGGTATTCGGTGATATCCACAAGAAGACTTACAAAGCATATCTGCTTATGCCACCATGGATATCACAATAAGCAACTTGTTGAAATCAGATGTTAATTGAAGTTCTCTTATTAATTTAAACAATATAAACGGAGTGAAATAAATGTTGAAACAATCATCTAGTATGAAAAAGGGACTGGCTATTTTGCTGGTAGTCCTTTTTGTAGTATCGTTGACAGCTGTGGCAGCTAGTGCTGAACAACAACGTGGTCATGGTCATGGCGGTCATGGACATTATGGTGGTTATGGTGGCTATGGCAGCTGGGGCTATGGCGGCTGGAACTATGGTTCTGGATGCTACATTGTGAACGGTGCATTAGTTTGTCCCACATACGGCTACCCATATATCTGAATATGAAAATATGCCATATGGTAACATGGTAATAGCATTTCAATGAAAACCAAAACTGCAAAAGATAAAAACTATAATAAAGTATATGGAGTAACTTTACAGAATGCGAATTGATAGCAATCCCTGTATGCATTTTGGAATAATTTCCGATCTGCATTTAAAATCAAGTTTACACATTACACAATTGTAAAAGTTGATTTAATTTTGAGACATGTTAACATTTACAAGATTGCTATCATTATTAAAATTTAAGATTCCGATCTTGCAGGGTATCATAGAGAAATGGAATCTCAATCCATGACCAGAACAATAGTAGTGAATAACTGAAGTCTGATGAGTATCAATAACGTATCAAAAAATAGATCTTATAGGTTGTGGGTAAGATACAATATGCATCGAAGAATTCCTTGACAATTTTTCACTTTCAGACACATAATCACGCTAAGACATTTTATTTTGGGATCTACGCCATAGTGCATTTATGGATCCTGATATATTAATTGAACACAAACGAATATATAGTTTGTGCATATTTTCTATATAGTAATGACTATAAATAATATGTTTGTAGTCACAATTCCACTGATCATGACAGCAACCTTTTGGAATGAATGATTACTATTCTACAGCGAACTAAATATGAAAACATAAGAAGTATGGCAAAACTTATTAAGAAGTTCTTTTCTAGTAAGAATAGCAAGATGAGAAATCTGTTAAAAATTTATTGAGTTAAACTATGGTATTGGTGAATTGAATTCCTGATGTAATATATTCATGTTTTTATTTTTGTTTAGATTATATTATTATTCTTTTCTAATATTTCTATTTAGAATTGTGGTTCTGGCTAATTAGTTCCAAGTGTTCCATGAGCTCCAGATGTTCTATGAATCTCATAAGCTCCAAGAGTTCCATAAGTTCCGTAAGTAAAAATCAGCAATGCTTTCCTATTTTGGATGGCATTTAGGAAATACATAGTTTTTAAGACAAAAACTATGCATTTAGCAATTAGATATTGAATTAAACTCATGCAATCGAACTAAGAATCAGAAACGTTATGCATGAAATCATATAAAAAGTTAAATAATAAAGCAATAATATAAAATAAAAATCTCTATTGCAATTAATTTTTGATATCAAGTACTTAAACTTCAAAATTAAAAGTATGATAAAGTATGGAAAAATCTACATCTTTTTATTTTTTTATTTTTTATAATTATCGCAGTGTTTCTTCAACTTGCAAGCTGCAGCTGCTGTCACTGCTGCAGAAGCAGCTACTGTGGCTATAACTACTAGCGCCATAAAGCCATCAACTCCTTAGTTTTTACCTTTTGAAAAGAAGTTGTGCATAAAGATATGTATTATGCGTAATTAAGCGAAGTAAAAATGATTGGAAGAAAGCTGGAAAGGGTTGTCCCTACTGTACGCCCAATTACAGTCATTTAGAATATATACCCCTTGTAGTATATTAAATCCGAAATAAAATCAACATCTTCCATGCAATTCTATTCTACCGTTTTGCTCCTACTCTTTTAAAATGTCTGTTCGGTGTGTATACAATCTACAATCTTCAAGTGTTCACATAATTATTTTAAATTACTTATATGAAAAATCGCTTATAGCCGAAAAAACAGTACCTGACAATATTTTTCACAATAAAAAAATATTTGATATTTATAATGATTTTCATAGTTTTAAAACATTTAATTCTAAAGTAAATTTTATTCAAAAACTATTTTTTATGTCATTAATTAAAAATAACATATGGAAGTAATAACATCTAGTTTCAATGAATTGCTTATAAGTATCATAAGCAATTTGCTGAAATCAGATCTAAAAAAATGTACTAATATTTAAATATAGTAATATTTTGGTCGATTTTTTAAGTGTAAATTCAAAAAATATTATAAATGAAGGAGATATTTAAATATGTGCGAAGAACATTCCATGGCTGGAAAAGGACCAATAATTGAAACGATAATGGAAGAGACGTGGGAACTCCTGACTGAAGAACAAAAAAAGAAAGTTGCAGTAATGAGAATTGAAAAAATAATAAAAATTTTAGAAATGAAAATAAGCGGTATGGAAAAGATGATCGAGATAAAAAAAGAAGCTATAGCTAATATGCAAAAAATTAAGGAAATGCTCAAATAATAAAGATAAATTCAATAGAAAAAATTTAAATTCAAATTACCTTATTTTTATATTAAGCATTTTGAGATGATATAAAATGAATTGCGGTGAGCTAATACAAGGTCAGCGTCTTTTTTGTGATGTATGCGGATTTGAACTTGAAGTAGCAAATGCATGCGTAGAAAATTGCTGCTCTACAGACGTATGCTGTAATTTCGATATACAATGCTGTGGAGCGCCAATGGAATTGCGGTGAACTAAAAGAAGGTCAGTGTTGTTTCTCTTTACTACAAAATTAGAAATGGCATTCAGACCATTATTAGAAATCGCGTCAATCAAATAATATACATCTCTGTTTGAAATTTGATAATATATTTCTATTTTTATCCATTTTTTCGAGAAATAAATGAGTCCACAACCTAGAGTAATAGCACGTTTTCATTGATTACATTTTCAGTAATTAAACAAAATAATTAGAGTGCCACAAGAAGAAGAAACTCGTCTCGTTTATATTAATGCACAAATTTTATAGTAAAATCTCTGCATTAGATTACCAATTCTGTAAGCCCACTCATTGACTCGGGGCCCTTTTTTGAGATGAAGAAAAAGGATGCATTGAACCAAAAATAGTATGTATAGTAAAAGATCATCCAACTCATG
>Ga0326727_10004624_pt1 | contig 40915 bp, 34 predicted proteins | sample MB2enrmetagenome_FD_207643 | JGI IMG/M metagenome (GOLD analysis project Ga0326727, IMG submission 207643) | Lab enriched peat soil microbial communities from McLean, Ithaca, NY, United States - MB29MY | ecosystem: Environmental > Terrestrial > Soil > Wetlands > Peat | place: USA: New York...
TCGATGCACGGCGGCAATAAAAATATCTGATCGTAATTCGCCCCAATCTCTTCGCTCATGCCCTGGCACTTAGCATTCTGTTCGCCACTTCCCGCACCGAGTTTTGAAACAGCCTCCCTCGGAGAAGGAAAACACGGTTTTTACGCGCCTGCGCGCGTAATCGGTTTTCTCCTTCCGCGGGGGAGAGGGTGGGCAGGTGAGCCCCAAAGGGGCGATCTAACGAAGCCCAGGGCAACGCCCTGGGTCAACGGGACCCAAACCGATACCCGAGCCCTGAAAGGGCGGAACAATCCTTTCAATCCCACACGTAGCGCTCGTCGTAGGCGATTCCCGAATGGGGGAGGACCTATTTCGCCCTTTCAGGGCTGGGGGCAAAATTGGGGGATCATCTAAACCCAGGCCTTCAGCCCGCCATAAGGATTGGCGGACCTGCGGCCTGGGCTTTGTTATTTCGCCCCGTTGGGGCTCAGGAAATTGCATGGGAAATTGCATGGGGATGGTATCTAAGCCCAGGCCAACGGCCTGGGTCAGTCAACGGGACCCAAACCGATGCCCGAGCCCTGAAAGGGCGGAACAATCCTTTCAATCCCAGACGTAGCGCTCGTCGTAGGCAATGCCGTGCGCGTCCAGTAGCTTCCGCAATTCCTCTTCATAGCTGACCACGCGGTGATGGATTTCTTGTTGCGCGATGTACTCCTCGACTTCCTCCACGTCCGCCGCGCTCACCGAAAACGCGGCGTAGCCGCTTTGCCAATAGGAATTCGCCAAGCCGCGCCCTTGCGTCTTGACCCATTTCGAAGAACCGGTCTTCACTTCCTCCACGATTTTTGCCAACGCGAGGTTCTTCGACAATCGAAATAGCGCATGCACGTGGTCGCTCATGTCTCCGACTTTCAGCGCCGGGGAGTCCTGGTTATTGAGAACCGCCGCCAGGTAGGTGTGGAGGTCTTCTCGCACGGGCGACAATAATATCGGCTCGCGATGTTTGGTGCTGAAGACCAGATGAACGTAGAGTTGCGAAAGCGATTGCGGCATGGGGGAACACCTATCTCGCCCTTCCAGGGCTCGAAGATGAAATCGGGGATGCCATTTTAACCCAAGCCGTTAGCCTGGGCTTCGTTATTTCGCCCCTTTGGGGCTCAGAAACAAAAATGGGGCAGACCGCCCGTTGACCCGCCCGTTGGTCCGCCATGAAGATCGTCGGGCCTAAAGGCGGTCACGGCGCTAAGTTCTCCCGACGGCGGGTTTCGCCGCGGCGACTATGGCATTGCCCGGCGGACGCCTGGGGACCTCACCTCCGGATGATCTGCTAGGGCGATTGCTCTCGACAATATGTCTGGATGATTTATCCGGACTCCTGCATCGGCATTTCCTGCGATGAATAGGCTTACACTGTAGGCCATTTAATGCTTGACCAAGCCGGCAACTCCATGCATACTAGCTTAGGTGCTGGGGCAAGGATTGCCGATTACCGATGGACGAATAACGATGGAGGATGGACATTTGCCGATGAACGATTGACGGTTGCCGATTGCCGATTGGCGATTTAGGAGTCAGGGGGCAGGACTCAGCATTTAGGGCGCATTCCTGGAGAGGTCGAAGCGAGAGCCTTCTGTCCCTGCGCTCGGAACCCATGATGTTATTAAAAACACAGACCGTTAGGCGTGATTTGAGAGAATTATCCGGTCCCACCCGATTTCTCATCTCCTTGAATTTAAAGAGGTTGTTAGATGGCTGCGAGAGGGGGGAGCGCATAGGCATTAAAGGCATACGTTCGAAGCCCGAATGTCATTGAAAATAATGAGGCGGTCGGAGAATAACCCATCATGTTATTCAAAATAAACCACTTATCACGCAAACCCAGCATATTGTTGAAAATGCGTTCGATAGCATGCAAAGAGCAGTGGCAAGTGAAAAGGGGCAGAGTCCCATCTCCGAAAGCCCATGGCCGAATTCCAATTTCCGGGAGCACGGCGCGTGGCTATGGCGCCGCCGCCTTCCCATGTTAGAGTGAAGAAGCTGTCAGGACGCGGAGGGACTTGTGGAACAGAAAGACGGGGGAGCCAGTCAGCAGGCGCGTTACGAAACGCTGCGGCAAGTATCCGGTGTCATTGCCTCGCAGACTGACCTGAATGGGGTTCTGGAGGACCTCGCCCGCTTTCTTCCCGCCGTGGTCAGTTTCGAGTTTCTGGGCGTGGCGCTTCATGATGCCGAGCGCCGGGTCTTTCGCCTCTATGCATTTGGAGGCACTTTGGCCGGCCGCACGGAAATCGAAACGGAAATTCCTGAGGCCGACCCTTCGGCAACCAGGATATTGCTGGAGGAGCAGAAACCCATCATCCTTGATGACATTGAAAAGGAGACAAGGTTTGCGGATATCGTCGAGCGTGCACGCCCGTACGGGGTTCGGTCGATGTGCCTCCTCCCTCTTACGTCTCCCCGACGGCAGCTCGGGGTACTGGTTTTTGGAACGACTTATCAGAAAGATTATGGCGCTGAGGATTTGAAGCTCATGACCACGGTCGCCGCTCACGTGGCGGTGGCCGTGGAAAATGCGCTGAACTTCCAGGAGGCGCGCTCCTATCAGCAACTCCTGGCGCATGAACGCGACCGCCTGCGGTTGTTGCTGGAAGTGAACAACAACGTGGTTTCTCACCTCGAGCTGAGTGATCTTTTCCAGGCCGTATCCTCCGCCCTGCGCGATTGCTTTCATCACGAGTACACGGGCCTGTGGCTGTTTGAGGAGGGCTCGCCGCGCCTGCGTTGCGTGGGCATGGATTTTCCCAGCACGCGCGGGTTCATCGAGAAGATACAGTCAGCGGACTTGACGCCGGAGGAGGTTGCGGAGATCCGGGCGCGCCTCCCCCGGCTCATAAAACAGAAGGATATCGCGCAACTTCCTGCCCAATATGCTTCGCCGGCCATGGCGGAGAACCTCCGTTCCGGGGTTACCATTCCCCTCGTCGCAGGGTCCAAGCCGCTGGGCATCTTGACGCTTGCAAGCACGGACGAATCCACCTTCCAGCAAGAAGAGCTGGGTCTGCTGGTGCAGGTGGGCAACCAGGTGGCGCTGGCCATCGAAAATGCTCTGGCTTTCGAGAAAGTTGCGGAGGCGCGGAACCAACTGACCACCGAGAAGACCTACCTGGAAGATGAGCTCCGTTATGAGTACAACGTTGAAGACATCATCGGCAAAAGCCGCGCCTTGCGCGAGACTCTAAGCAAGGCGGAGGTGGTGGCCGAGACCGGCGCCACCGTCCTGCTGATGGGTGAAACAGGAACCGGAAAAGAACTCATCGCCCGATTGATTCACAAGTCAAGTTCGCGCCGCGACCATACGTTTGTGAAAATGAATTGCGCCGCGGTTCCCTCCGGCCTCATGGAGAGTGAGCTCTTCGGGCATGAGCGGGGCGCTTTCACGGGCGCGGTGGCGACGAAGGTCGGGCGCTTCGAGTTGGCGCACCGGGGAAGTCTTTTTCTCGATGAGGTTGGCGACATCGCGCTGGACCTTCAGCCCAAACTTCTGCGCGTCTTGCAGGATAAGGAATTCGAACGGCTGGGAGGCACACGGACGCTGAAGGTCGACGCCCGCCTGGTGGCCGCCACCAACCGCGACCTCTCTCAGATGGTCGCGAGCGGAGAGTTCCGCGAAGACCTCTACTACCGGCTGGCGGTTTTCCCCATCCAGGTGCCGCCTCTGCGCGAGCGGCGGGAAGACATACCCCTGCTGGTGGAGTATTTCGTGGCCCGCTACGCTCGCCGCATGAAGAAGAGAATCAAGGAAATTCCCACCGCGGCGTTGCAAGCCATGACGGAGTGGACGTGGCCGGGGAATATCCGCGAATTGCAGAACTTCATCGAGCGGGCGGTGATTCTTACCACCGGGGAGTGCCTCAATGTGCCGCTGGAGGAGCTGAAATCGCCACGAGCTGCGCGCGCCTCGCGGGAAACAACAAAGAGCCTCAACCTTCGGGAAGTCGAGCGCGAGGCGATCCTGGAAGCCTTGCGGAAAGCCAACGGGCGCGTCAGCGGTCCGCAGGGCGCGGCGGACTTGTTAGGCCTTAAGCGGACAACCCTGCAATATCGAATGCGCCTCCTAAATATTAGGCATTCCACGCGCCCTGACTAGTCCCCACCGCTTCTGCCCAATATTGGGCACTCGCCAACTATTGGGCACTTGTAGCCCCTCCCTGCGCCATTTTAATCGATATAAGTATATAAATCTAAACGGCTTAATTGCAGAACAAGTTTGGTTAGGAGGCTGCACTTATCCTGAAGTGCTTCGAACCACGATCCTCTATCTGCGTGATGGAACCAAGCTTGTCCTCAGCGGTCAACTGGTGGGGGAAGGCGCGAAATGTCTCTCCCGGGCAATCGCCCAGTGTTGCTCGACCCCAGACACGGTGGTGATTGATCTGGATGGAGTTACTTGTGTCGACCGTGCCGGTGAAGAGGCCCTTCTAGCCCTTTGGAAAGCCCAACGGCGTTTCCTCTGCACCTCTCCCTTCGCGCGTGCACTCTGCGCGCGCCTGGAAATTCCCGTCGAGGGGGATGGCCGGTGACGGCTCTTTCCCCAAGTCAGCAGGACGCACGGTCGGCGGTAACCCGTCGTCTGGCAAGCCTTGCCGAAGGTCCGTGGCTGATCACCGCGGCCGTAATGCTCGCGACCTTCATGGAAATACTGGACGGCACCGTGGTCAACGTCTCCTTGACGCACATTGCCGGGAGCCTTTCGGCGACGCCCAACGAGGCTACCTGGGCGCTCACTTCGTATCTGGTGGCCAACGGCATTGTCATTCCGATTTCAGGGTGGCTGGCCAATCGCATCGGGCGCAAGAACCTGCTCCTGCTTTCCACCGGAGGCTTCACCGTCGCCTCATTACTCTGTGGCATCGCTCCCAGCCTGGGTCTGCTGGTGGCCTTCCGGGTTCTTCAGGGCGCGTGTGGCGGTTCGCTGCAACCGTTGTCCCAGGCGGTGATGCTGGAGGTGTTTCCCCCCAAGCAACACGGCAAAGCCATGGCGGTTTGGGCCATGGGAGCGATTGTGGCGCCGGTGCTGGGACCGGTTCTGGGTGGCTGGTTGACGGATAATTTCTCCTGGCGTTGGATCTTCTACATCAACCTGCCGGTGGGCGTGCTCTCCGTCTTCATGCTCATGACTTTCCTGAAAGACCCGCATTACATCCGGCGTTCCTCCGCGCCCATCGATTCCTGGGGCCTCGCGACACTGGTGATTTGGGTGGCCGCGCTCCAGATCATGTTGGACAAGGGGCAGGAAGAGGATTGGTTTGATTCCCGATTCATCGTGGTCCTGGGTGTGGCCTTTGGCGTGGGCCTCGCGGCCTGGGTGGTGCGCGAGTTGAAAACCGAGCATCCGGTGGCGGAGCTTCGCTTGTTCGGACAGGCGCCCTTTGCCGCCGGCACCCTGGTGATGGCGCTCCAGAGCTTCGTGATGTATGGCAGTCAAGTCACCATCTCGATATGGCTCCAGACGCTGATGGGTTATCCGTCGGTGCAAGCGGGCGTAGCCATGGTGGCCATGGGGTTGGGCGCGGCTCTCGCCATGCCCATAGCCGCCTTCCTGGTGGCCCGGTTTGATCCTCGCCAGGTGTTTGTGGGCGGAGTACTGGGATTCGCGTTCTCGTTCTATCGGTTGATGGGGTTCAACTTGAACATCGGTTTCTGGGATGTATTCTGGCCGCAGTTCATTCAAGGTCTTTCGCTGGGGCTGGTATTTGTGCCGCTTACGGTTTTGACCATGGCCTTCATCCCCAAAGAAAGAATGGGGAACGCTACGAGCTTGTACAACATGATGCGCAACATCGGCGGGGGAGTGGGCATTTCCATAGTGAGCACCATGCTGGTCCGCATGGGGCAGGAGCACACCAACTTGCTGGTCGCCAACGTCACCCCCACCTCACCTTCGGCGCTCCGACTGGTGGGCGGGCTGAGGGGTTTGTTCGCGGGGTCGGGCCCGGGTTGGTGCGACCAGCAAGCTTACGCCGCCCTCTTTGGCCTGGTGCAGCGCGAAGCCACTATGGTGGCGCTGGTCCGCGTTTTTCAGTACCTGGGAATCCTAACCCTCACCTTGATTCCCCTGATCGCCCTGACCAAGCGCCCGCCCAAAGGCGAGTCTGGACTGCCCATGGCGCACTGAAGGCCGTTAGTGAGGGAAAAGCGGTCGCCGCGCGGACCTCTGCGGTGCGACATTCGCGGCTCTTCTCTTGCAAAAGCAGTGAATCTCAAAGAAGGCCGCCTGCCTTCGGGTTCGGCAGCGTGAGCCTGGGGAAGAATCGCCCCGATGCATGGGGGCGCTACGCTTGATTTCTCCGTCAGTGTCCCGATATCACGCCAACACTTGCCGCTCGATTTCAAGGGCTAGGCTGGGCGTGCTGCCGAAGCCAAGGCTCCAACCGCTCCCGGCGGAACTGGTTGCTTTCGTAAAGCTGAATCAAGAAGTGGTAAGCTTCGAGGTCATCGAAATCCAACCGGAATCCGTTAATGCGCAGGAACGCGGCCGTGATCGCGATGGCCGTCCGCTTGTTTCCATCGACAAAGGGATGATTCTGGGAAAGGCTTTCGAGCAATGCGGCAGCCTGTTCGATGACGTCCCGGTAATAACCGCTCTGCGGCCTGGCCAAAGCCGCTTCCAGGGCGCCGCGGTCGCGGATGCCTTGTGCTCCACCAAACAGCACGATAAGGCGCGCGTGAGCGGCTAGGACATCAGGAAGGGAAGGGTAGAGCGTCACTGGGCGAGCCGACGGAGCAACTCGGGATGAGCGGCAATGAATTCATCCACCGCAGCTTGGAAAGAGGTCTCCGGTGACTTCCCGTTGCGCTCCTTCAGGAAGGTAATGAACTCTTTCACCGCAGACCGCTGCGCCGGGGAAAGCTCGGAAACGATTTGGCTGAGATCTTCAGGACTCATGTGCCACCCGAACAAGCAAAGTATACTCCGTTGCCAACCCGCCGGCAACGACAAGGAGAGGGGGTAGCGAGGACCTCCGTCTTTGAGGTCCGCGGCCCTTGTCTCGCAAAAATCTGGGAATCCCCAAAACGGACGCGGATGCCTTATGCGCCGCCATGGGGCGAGGTAAACTCGCCGTCACATCCTCAAACTGTGCCACTGCCTCCCTTCGCTCGTGATAGAATCCGCCCATAAGTTATTCTCATTCCTCGATAGCCGCGCGAGGCGGTCATGAGATTACTCAAGACGCTGACTTTTCTCGTATTAGCGATAGGGCTGGCGTTTGCCCTGTCTGCCTGGGCGCAACAGAGAATTGGAACACCGGGCATTAGCCCGGCACGAGCGGATGTAGCGGCGGGCTTCAGCCCGGCACCAGCTTGCGTAGCGGCGAGTTTATCTCGCCATGGCGGCGTAAAGCCGCCGCTACGGCGTGCCGACCTGAAGGTCGCCGCTACAACCCCTGACGCCAGCCCGGCAAAGCCCTTTACCCAGGAGCAGGTCGTAAGCATGGTGCGGGACGGATTCGGAGATGAGTCGGGCGCCAAGCTGATCGAGCAGCGCGGGATTGATTTCGCCCCGTCTGAGGATCTTTGCCAAACCCTCAAGGCCGCAGGCGCGAGCGAGGCGTTTCTTAACGCGCTGCGCGCCGCCGTAGCGCCGGGCTCGAGCCCGGCAGGGAACGTAGCGCCGAACTTTAGTTCGGCACGTGCTGAACTAAAGTTCAGCGCTACAACAGCCTGTACAACAGCCTCGCCCGAGCCCGCCAGCGCCAAGAAGCCGCTAAACCAAGTACAGGTTTTCGCCTTGCTGGCGGGCCAAGTGGCAAGCCACCGAGTCACCATGCTGGTCCAGGAACGCGGAATCGATTTTGAGCCCACGGATGACTACCTTCAGGAAGTCCGCTTGGCTGGTGGCTTTACAATGAGGAGCGGCGCAATTCCGAGCATTTGTGGATACGCCGCGATTGTTGTTAATTAATAGGGGAGTTCGATGGTCAATCAGCGATGTCTCCAGAAGAATTTTGCGGAAGTCTTAATTCTCACGGTTGGGTTATGTTTCCTAGTCACGCGCCGGTCGTTCATTGCCGGACAGACCCCGATTTCCTCGGAACAAGCCAAGGAGGCCGCGCACTCTTTGGTGGGCGAGGAAATCGACGTCATTGTGGTACACACCTCCCCGGTCGAAGAAGCCAACTACTTGGCTTTCAGCACGCTCAATCCCAGAAAGACCGGACTCGCGGAAAGTATTTGGCTCTATAGGGAATATGGTGGAGCGTACGAGAAAATCTGGCACAAAGAAATCGACAAGGGAACGAAGTTTGGGTTTGCGGACGTCCCGAGCGAGCCGGCAACTGGGCTTGCGGTTAATGAGCCACAGCAGTGCGGGAGTGACGCTTGCTCAAAGATGCTAACTCTATTCGTCTTGGAACAAAGGAAGGAATACTCCATCCTTTACCATGACGAAGGCGCGGCTTTTTTTGAGGAAAATGATTACAACGCTCAGGACCCCAAAATAACGGCGTGGCTGCGATCATGGGCACGTAAGTTGGGCATCTATCCACAAAGGGTTCCCGATTCACAACTGAGCAACCCAGAGAATATTGAGGAAGCATGGAGAAACGACAATGGATACAAAGCTAATGGAATAGTGAAGCTCAGATATTACAAAACCCTCCCGCCGAGTTACTTGTCCGCCGTCAAAACCACTTCAGGAATTCCCAAGAAGGCATTCGTTGGGCAAGTGGACGACGGTCGTTACGCGTGGTCGGCGTACTTTAAGGCCGGGGTTGTCGGTTACGACAAAGAATCCCATCAATACTTCATGGTCTATCTTCCAAAGGATCGATCTGATTGGATTAGGAAGCTTGCAATGCGTGGGCAGTGGCTATACATGAGCGAGGACTGTGATATTTCGAAAGTATTTTCAGAAAACAATCATCAGGTCCAAGACCAAGATTGTATCTGGACGTTAAAGTACAATAAGCAAACCCATGCCCTTGAGCAGGGCAAGTTCGACACCCATGTCAAGCAGGGTGCCCTTACCGCAGAAAGCGGTGATCGGAATAACCCGCACAACGCAATGAAGAAGGAAGAGAATCCAGACCTAATCTATCTCCGGGGGTGGGTGAGCCGGGACCCCAGGAATGCAAATGCACATTATAGTCTTGGCGGTTATTTGCTCAATTACGGACACTCGAGCAGGGACTTGGATGAAGCGATTGCTGAACTCCGCCTCGCCACTTTACTGGACCCGAATATGGCGGACGCCCACATGACCCTAGCAGGTGCGCTTATGAGAAAAGGAGAGACGCAAGAGGCTCTAAAGGAAGCTGCTATCGGAAACGAGCTTTGGCGTCAAAATAGGAGGTAAACTGAAATGAGGATCACATCTGACCCAGACTTCAAGGTAAAGAGATTGCAGCGGCTCGCACAGGATTACAACACGAAACTTATTACTGAATTCCCAGATGTGAATTTTGCCTCAGGCGGCAATCTTTTCCTAGGCAAGCACTACTGCAAGTCGAATAGGATTTTTCTCAGCCTGAATCCAGGGGGAAAGCCCGATGATTTCAAAACAAACCTAGAGCAATGGAATTTCTGGGATTGTCCGAATTCTGGATACGCCTTCTGGGCGAACTGCCGGTTCTTCGTAAAGGCCGCGGAAGGCCTACATGATTGGATCGGGCTGGTGACAGCAGCATTCTGTTCTCCTTGGCGGACGTTGGACGGGAAAAAGCTCCAAAGGCTGAACACGGAGACTAACGGCGAGCTCTTCCGGCACTCTGGCGAGTTGGTACGGAGGCTAATTGAAGATCACAAGGAGGTCACGACAGAATTCCGGCCCACACTGATCGTGGCGGGTCGAGAATCCCTCTATCGCCTGTCTTCGCCGGCATTCCTACATTTCAATTGGAACAACCATCAAAAGTTCCACAACGGTGCCACTGGCACTTATCAATGGGCCAAGATCGAGTGGGACCGTCTTGTGATTTATCAGGTCCCGCACTTCTCTAGGGCTAACAGTCACGGGCGGTTGAAGGAATGTGCTGAATGGCTCGCGCGAGACCTTGAATTGTGACGTCTAAACCAAACAGCCTAGCCACGGTCACCGCCCACGTGACTGTGGGCCTTTCCTCCGATGACGAACCCGCGGTCAATTCCCAAGACGAATTGAGAAGGGCAGTGACGAGTGGCGAGTGACGAGTGACGAGTCCAACCGCGTAGATTCTTGTGTGAGGCGCCGTTCGCACGGGTGAATGCCATCACGAGATGTAGGGTAGGGCTCCCGACTTCGCCGGGACAGGTTGCCCTACCCGGCGTTCCGCATGGTGAATGCGGAACGAGGGGGGCGGGTCGCCGCGGCGACTCCCCCTACGGCGCAAGGCCTTGCGGACAAATATACGCGGCCACTATTGATAGGTCATGTGCGGCGGGGGGTTAGGCCACGGACTGTAAGGCGAGAATCTTTTTCGTCACGTTGGGGGGAAAGTCCACAAACAAGAAAAAGTCTTTGTGATAGAGGTAATCCTCACCGCTCTCGTCGACGATCCGCACCAGATCATCCTTGGCCGCCACCGGATCGGGAAGAATCCGATAAACCTTGCCCGGAATGAGCGATGCCTGATAGTCGGTATTGTCGATGCAGAGAGCAAACGGTTTTGTTGGTGTTTTCATAATTCGTCCAAGTAGCGCTTGATTTTCATGTCCCTTTGGCCGATCCCATGCGCCTCATACCAGTGTAACTCCACAGCGCGTAAAGCGCCATTCGGGAGCCGGACCGTAGTCGTCCCTTTCATTTTCCGCCACCGACCTTGACCATAGGCCTTCCGGAGGTACGAGCGTACCCTGACACCAGGACCCGCCGCGATGACTTCCACATTTGCTAGGTGGCCAACCAGCTCAAATTTCATTCACCCTCGCGCGCAGGGAACGGCTTCGTTGGCGTTTCACTGGAACTCCACTCGTCTATTGTAGCGAATTCAACCTGCCTTTGCAGAATTCCCGCGACCGTGGGCTTTCCCTATGATGACAAACGCAATTCCAGCCGCTTGAGCTTGATGCGGTGGGCGTGAACTTGTGCAAGGTCGTAGTGCGCTTGCTGCGTAAGCCAGCTTTCGGCACTGCCTCCGAAAACCTTTGAAAGCCTCACGGCCATTTCGGGAGAAATCCCGCGCTACGCTGGCATATTTACGCGGGGACTTCCACGTACGTGGAATACGAGTGGGGTTGAGGCACGCGGAGCCCTTCGAGGCGCAGGCCCTCTGAGTGAAACTCGATCGCCTCCTGCATGTTCTTTTCGACTTCCTCGCGCGTTTGCCCGGTCGAAACGCAACCTTCCAGGTCGGGAGAATAGGCGGAATATCCCGTCGAGGTCTCTTCGATGATCACCAGGTATTTTTTCATGGTTTCAACCCTGCCTGCTTCAGGATGCTGTTCAAGGTCCCCGGCGCGAGTTCATCGTTGCGATTGCCGGGTATAGTGACCAGCCCGGGCTTCGTGGGAAGCTTATACTGGTGGTGACTTCACCGGGGCCTAACCAGAAGCCAGCCATCGTCTTCAAGCAACCGAACGATTTCGCGAACCTTCACCCTGTAAGGACAGGCGCGCCCCCCTGGGAAGTCAATCCGCGCGAGGCGCGTGGCCACCTCCGGCGCACACAACCTCAGGCTCCCTTCGAACGGGTGAATGCTATAAGGGCAGTCACGAGAGAAAAGGGCTGCCTCGAAAGCAGTTGGATGTACAATCGTTGCCGGCCAAGATGGCAAGATGGAAATTGCGGAATAGACATTGCTTTGTGCGAATTCAGCAGGCTGCAAGCCGTGAAACTCATAAGTTTCGAGAGATTGCACTTGATCAAGGAGAGGGTCAACCGTGAACCAAACAAGCGCCTACTACCAGAACAAAGTCGCTGTCGTGACCGGCGGCGCATCGGGCATTGGCTTGGCCCTCGCAGAGACGATGCTCTCTTATGGGGCGAAGCAAGTGGTCCTCGCTGATTTCAATGACGAGAACCTCAAGCGGGAGGCGGCGCGGCTGAACTCGGCCTATCCTGCCAAAGTGCTCGGCGTCCTCGCGAATGTCACCAAGGAAGCGGATGTCCAGGGAATGATGCAAAAGGCCGCCGAATTCGGCGGGCGCATCGATATCTTGATCAACAACGCGGGCGCCGGCCTCAGTGGGTCTTTCGATCAACAGACGAATGAGCATTGGGAGAAGGCGTTCGCACTCAACTTCTATGGGGCGCTGTACGGCATACGTGCCGCGCTTCCGTTCATGCGCCAACAAGGCAGCGGGCATATCGTCAACATCATCTCCGGCATCGCCTTTGCACCGATGGCCTATCAAACGATGTACTCGGCGACGAAGGCCGCGCTCAATGGGCTGACGCTCGCCCTGCGCTACGAGCTGTGGGACGAAAACATCCGCGTGAGCTCCGCGACACCGGGCACAGTGGCCACCGCGATCTGGAAAGGCAAAGGGGCGCCTCCGGGTGCGCAATCGCCGGAACAGTCTGCGCGTGCCATTCTCGCCGGCGTGGCAAGGAACGAGCGGCTGGTTCTCGGCGACGAAAACGACGTTTCCGGTGCGAAGATATGCTTCAACCCGGATTCCGCTGCGGGAATGGACGATTACCTGCTGAACGTCGCCCGCAAGCGGCGTGCCGGTGAATGGGTCGTCTGATCCACAAGAGATAACCGACACTTACCGAACCGGTCCCCGCTACGCTGGCTCTCCACACGCGAAAGGACGGGCATCACCATTTTGGTGTATAATGGTGACATGCCTGCTCCTAATAAAGTCGTTCGCCAGACCGTGGGCCTTCCGGCCGACACGGCGCGGCAAATCCGCAGCCTGGCGAAACAAAGACGCCTAAGCGCCAATCGGGTCATCGTTGAGCTCGTAGAAGAGGGGATCGAGGCCCGGACGCGCAGACAAAAAGAGTTCTTTGCCCTCGCCGAGCGGTACCGCGCCGCCACCGATCCGAAAGATGTTGCTCGCCTCGGGGATGATCTGGGCCGCATGGTTTTTGGCGATTAATGCCCCACCTTGCAACCTGGCAAAAACTCCCGCCCCCAGTCCGCCAACACCTGATGGACAGGATGCGGGATCGACGCATCACCATTGCTGACCTTAATAAGCTTCGGATATGGGTTGAATCCCATCCGCTTGTTCCCGAGGGCGAGTGGTACAAGGACTTCGGATCATTTAAAATCTGCGGTGCGGGAGCCTACCCGAAGACATTCCTGCTTTCCGGTCAGCCCGCCAAAGGCGAAGGCATGTGAGCAGGAGGCCACGGTCGACGTCGCGGTGACAAAGGGTGGCCCGCCACCGGCGTTTTCACCAGTCCGTCAACCCGTCGGTGGACGGGTCTTGCGACCGACGGAGAAAGGGGCCCCACGTTTTGCACGTCGTGGGGATGAGGGGTTCCTTCGTGCGCCCCTCCCGCACAAGCGCAAAACAAGTTCACGTCGTCCCCCAGAACCGCCGATAACCGAAGCGGGGGAGTGTCGGGGGCACTGCGAGGGGGCCAAGGACGGGAAACGGGGCGCGGGCTCTCGACGTGTCACTCGCCACCTGTCACCGCACTTCCCGTGCCCTGGATTTGCTCCCGTATCCCGTATCCCGAGTCCCCTACCCCGGTTCTCCAGCCACTTGTCAATGTCTTCGCGTCCGGCGGCTTGTTCGCGCGAGCGCATGAGGAAGGGCCACGCGGAAACTCACCAAACGCGCGCCTGTGCGCTACCCGTTTCGTCCTTCAATAAAATGGGGTCGCGGTAAGGACGGACATTGCTGCCCGCCCCCCGCGCGGATCCGTACGAGCGGCACTACCGCATACGGCTCTCGTCGTGGATAGTAGCGGCAGGCGCAACTCCGCCCACCGCACACCGGTCGGTCCCTGGAACACGCATGATCCCGCACTGTGTCGGGCGCGTGTGAGGCGGACCGGTGTTCTCCCTGACTCGCGCCCTTTCCTCCACCACCACCTCCGCCAAGGCTTGCGCCCCTTTGTTCGGCGGCTTCACGGGTACTACGGCGCGATCCGACTCCTCTCCGGCGTACACGTCCGGCGTGCGGCGCTCGGCCTTCCCGGACCGGTCCCGATTGGATGGGGACACCGAAGAGGTCTCCCGGTTCTCGTGCATGCAGTTGCTCAGCGTGCCTGGGGTCTACGACTACGCGGGACCACTCGCCGGCTCGCGGTAACGTCGGCGCGTGTGTGGCCTTCCCTCTCTGACAACAGGGTCGGCATCCCGGATTAGGTTTTCGCAGCTCGATACCCTGCCCACTGATACCTCTGTCTACGCTTCGACGGCAGCCTCGCGACTGCCTCCGCAAGACTCGAGGCCAGGCGGTTCGCTACTCCTTTCCTGTAAGACTCTTTCATCCTCGACTGTATGCCGGTTTATCCCGGCGCACTGTCAAGAACCTTTTCCCCCTCCTTTTCTCCCCAGGGCAAATTCCGGCGGCGCTTGAGTGAGCAGTATTGACCTAACGATTGAGCTTTTCTGACCAGACAGGCCCTTTGCCTTCGGATACAAAGGACACGTAAGAGGAATCAACCGGCACTGGATGAAGCCTTCCAGCGCAAAATGATCGTGTCCGGGCAGCAAATTCGAATATCGAATAGACCCCTGGGTGGGTCGAGGAGGAGAATATGTTCGGATGGAAATCCCTTGCCTTTACTCTTCTAGTAATTTCATTGCTCAGCATCGTTTCCAAGGCGCCGGCTCAAGTTTCCGTTAGCATTGGAGTGGAGCCTGTTTGCCCGTACGGATACTTTGACTATGCTCCGTATGACTGTGCACCCTACGGATACTATGGACCCGATTTTTTCGTGGGCGGGCTATTCATTGGGGCGGGCCCATGGTTCCATGGACCCAGAGGCTTCGCCGGGCACGTCGATAACCGCTTCGACCCCCGTCAGGGTTACAAAGGACCGGTGCCCAAGCGCGGAGAGCAGCCGTTCAACCACTTCCACCCGAACGAAGCTCGGGATGGGCAAGGCCACGTCGTTGCTAATGCCGGCCACGACCCGAAAGGGGAGCACAGCGCCGGATATCAGAAGGGAAAGGCCGGCGGCGAACACCGCTAAAGAATGGTTCAATGAAGTAAATGGAGAGCCTCATTTCGAGACGGAAGGGGTACGTGGGAGGAAAAGGTGGTCAGGCAAAGGTGCCGCCAGGTCCTTCTACCAACGGAGGGTGAAAGTTGGTCTGGGGGATTGGGGGTCGCCTCTTCCGTGTGGGATACTGATTCTCGGGGATTTCTTTCCGCAGGTTGCACCTACGGCTAATGAAATTGTTCCCCTTGGGGGAACACTCCAAAGCTGCGCTCGGCACGCCGGCAAAGAGCGTTTCTTCTCACCCTGCCCCGTAACTCGCCAGAATCTCGAAGCAAGGGGACGCATAAGGGCTGGGGTTTCACCGCGGCGTGCGGCCCCGACTACGGCGCGATGGAGAAGGTAGTCCAAGGGTAAGCATCCATATCGCGCCGAAGGGATTTTTCCCAGGCAAATTCGGGGTGGTGAAGTAGATGTTCGGCCGCCTTGAAGCTGATTCCGCACGCATGTCCAGCCGCCGCGGTAAAGGACATGTGTTCCGCCAGGGTGGCATCCGCCACCTTGTTCTGCACGGCGCCCGCCGCCCCGTAGGGAGGCTCCCAGGGAGGGCTGCCGCGGGGCGAAAGCTCGACGTGGCCGCAAAGGGTGCGCTCGTCCGCATCCTCCTTCTTCTCGAACGTGTCGTAGTGGTCAGCCAGGAAAGCTTGCGCCGCCGCCACATCAATCTTTCCCTTGTACTGCGCCATCAACTGTTCCCAGCGGAGGCGCCGGGCGTTGGGGCTGAGCGCCATATCCTTGAGGTCGAAATCGGTCTCCTCCTTTACGAGCTTGGGGCCGGCGGGAGAATTCGAGCCCACAAAATAGCCGTCCGTTTTGCGCAGCAGCGTAACGTTCTTAAGCCCCAGTTCCAGGCTGGCGATTTCGTTGGTCTTGCGATCGGCCACCAGCCAGGTGTTGGCGTAACCGCCGTTATTCCCGGCCTCCATGATGCGCGCGAAATCATCAATGGAGCCGGCGTACTGCATGGCCTTGCGCGCGCGGATAAATTCCGGGATGCCGCTCGGGTCGTAACCGGAAAAGTGCGAGATGGTGGTCTCGGTAATCATGATCCCGGCGGAGTTGATGCCAAAGTCGTCGGCGCTATGAATGGCGCCGGGAAAGCCGTCCATCAGGAAGCGCTTGCCGCTGGCGGGCGCGATGTCAAAGATGATGGTCCAGCGCGCGCCTTCCAGGTAAGTGGTCCAATTGTTGTGGGCGATGATGACCTTGCCATCCTTCGTGTAACTGCCCGTGGCAACGAAGGCGCTGCAATGCTCCGGCACAGCCAGTGAGGCGGACATGGCTCCGTGATGCTGCCGGTCATACTCCTTGAGGTAATAGTCCCACTCGCAGAAGGCATTGAGCGCCACCACATCCCAAAGGTCCAGTTTTATCCCGCGCGCTTTCAACCCCTCGCTGATGCCTTGCAGTTCCTCGCGATACTCCGGTTCGATATGCGGCCACATCATGTCCTTGGCGGCATCGCGGAAAAACTTCCAGTCCTTTTTGCCATCGTGGGTGCGCTCCAGCACAATCACTTTTTCCGCGTCGGCAATCTCCGGGGCCAACAGGTATCCGTGCTGGAATCCCACGTCGAAAGGCGTCCCCTCCAGATGCGCGAAAATCCAACCATTCTGCTCCGGCCGGCGGAAGGCTCCCTTCATGCGCGCATCAGAATTCACCGGCTGAGAATACAGGGGCAGAGAGCCGGCCACAAGAACCAGGCTGGCCAGGAAATAGGCAAATCGGGGCATTCAGGCCTCCAAAGGCATCGTCGAGATTTGGTATTTCTGCAAAATCCCTGGGTGACGATGAGGAAAAAACAATTATACACGAAGCGCGGAAGGGCGCGGCCCCCTGGGCGTTTCCCGCTAGCGCCTGCTTCGAGAAAGTGTAGCGCTGACCTTCAGGTCGGCACATGCTGAACTGAAGTTCAGCGCTACAACTTCCTTCGGGGACGCTTAAGCGCCTGTGTCTCGCTCAAAGAATTGGCGATGGATCCGCTCGAGTCCCGCTTCAAGGTGAGTTTCATCAAAAACCATCATCAAGCTATTGGGCGAAGAGCCTTGGGAAATGAGATCCAGCCGCAAATCGGAAATAGCTCCCAAGGCCAAAGCCGCAAGGCCCGGCTGCAGGCCCAGTCCCTGTCCCACCAGGCAAATGGATGCTTTCCCCCGCTCGATTTCCACCGCACCCAAACGATGTAATTCCGCAAGAAGCCGCTCAAAGGGAAGGTTGGCGTCGAGCGCCAGCGTGCAGTGCATTGATGAGAGGGCGGTCAAATCGGGCGTAATGCGGTGCCGGTCCAAGACATCCAGCACGCCTTTCATGAATTCTGAAATCGGCTGCTGCCGGTTGGAGACGACGTGGAGCAACGCCAAACCTCGCTTGAAGGCAATGGAGCGCACCCCTTGCGGAGGTGCCACCGCGCTTTCTTGAATGATGGTCCCGGCGTCTTGCGGGCGCCAGGAGTTGAGGATGTGGACCGGGATGCGCTTCTGCGCCGCCGGCCACACCGCTCGCGGATGCAGTAATTTGGCGCCAAAGTAGGTCAACTCGGCCATTTCATCGCAGGTGGCCGCGGGAACCATCTGCGCCTCGGGAATCACGGCGGGGTCGGCGCTCATCAAGCCCGGCACATCCTTCCAAATCTGAATGGCCTTCACATCCAAAGCCGCTCCCACGAAGGTCGCGGTGAAATCAGACCCTTCAAAACCCAGGGTCGTCGTCGCCCCCGCCAGGGTCGCCCCGATATACCCTTGCATCACCGGCGTGCGGCCCCGCTCGATCTCGGGGAGCAAAGCGGCGCGCATTCGCGCTTGCGCGGTTCGCTCAACGGGCTCCGCGGCGGTGAAGTGGTCATCGGTAATCATGAGCGTGCGGGAATCCAAGAGCTGCGCCTTCACCCCGCGGGACTCGAGCCCCGCCGCCAGTATGGCCGATGAAAGCAGCTCGCCATAGGCAGCCATGGCATCCTGGCTGCGCGGCGAAAAGTCCTTCAAAATGGAAAGACCTTTTGCCAGGTCTTGCATCTCGCTGAAATATCCCGCCAGGAGGGAAACCGAGTTTCCGTGATCGTCCACCAACTGCGAGAGTTCGGCGCGATGATACGCTTCAATGGCCGCCAATTGTTCAAGCGCTTCGCCGGGTTTCCCTGCCGAGGCCAATGCCCCCGCGCCGAGCAGGTTCCGCGTGGTCTTGCCCATGGCGGAAACAACGATCACCGGATCGAGTGGCAAGCGCTCCTGGATGATTTTTATCACCCGGTCGATGGATACTGCATCCTTGACTGAACTACCTCCAAATTTCATGACAATCATCGGTTCACCGGAAAGAAAGGATTTCAAGAATCCAAAACTGCACAACTATACCTCTAAATCCAAGCCTTCTCGCCAGGATCATTTTCAAAACAAAGTCTAAGCATGGATTTCCATTACTCCGCGGCTCTTCGCTGTGCATCTTATCAAACGCGCGGATATTCATGGGATCCAGAACCGCGCCGCGGCGGCAACGCGGCTGCTCGCTACGACAAGGGAATCCTGCGCCGGCCGTTATTCGCAATCCTATGTTCTTCGCAATCCTAAAGACTCGGCTCGAAATTCCCGTTAAAATAGCTTTTGCAGGTTTGACAGGGCCCACGACAACGCTGCGCCCGGCCATCGCCAGGGGAGGAAGTGTGCAGGTCTTCGATCATATCGACCCCGGAAAGCTCGAGCGGCGCGACGCGGAGCTGTGGATCATGGCCATCACCATGATCGGCATCCTGGCCATGGGCATGGCCTTGCTCATGTACTTCTCTTCCCACTGGAATCCGGTGCTACCCAGGGGGGTATCGCTGGGAGAGACTGTCTTCAGTTTTTGTGTGCTGTCTCTGCTTCTCGTCGCCTATCTTATCGAAAGGCAATTGACGGTCCGTCGCCTGCGCCGGCAGCTTCGGGAAGAACGGACGCGGACGACAAGACTCCTCGGGCAGGCGAGCGCCGACCTGCTCGAAACCTTACCGGACCTCGAGCAGTTTCGGGCACGATTGCAGATCGAGTTTTCCACGGCGGAGACCTTCCAGCAGCCGCTCTCACTGGTGCTGACTCCGATCAAACCTTCACGGCAGGTGCTGGAGTCCGACCAGACTTCGACGGTGATTGCGGACGCGGTCAAGGCCGCGTTCCGAATGCTCCGCCGCGAGGATATGGTCTATATGCTCGCTCCGGGAATGTTCGGGATCCTGCTGCCGGGGATACTCGAGGAAGACGCCGAGCGCGTGGCGGAGCGTCTGCGCGAACGATTGCTTGATGCTTCCGGCGCCAACAACCGCTTTACGTTTACGGTGCAAGTGATCAACTATCCCCGGCAGGTTGCTTCCATTAGCGAAATCGATGACCTCATCGAGTCCTGCGGCGCCGAGGCCGACCCCGAAAGGTAGCCCGTTTGAAACGCCGGCGTCACAGGCACTCCTCTGAGTGCGGATGACCAGGCGATTCGAGATGACGCTATACCCCGATCTGCCGGCACGCCGCTGACCGCTGGCCCAGGTTTTGGGCCGTGGAATGGAGGAAGTGTGCAATCTCTGCGGGACACCAAGCGGGCAATTGGGTGGCGGCCTCGGCGTCCAGGAATTCCGCCAACTCCAGTTTGCAGCACTCAGTAATTCGGTCTGCCGCTACGGGCCGCGGTCAGGAAGGTCTTGAGCCCCATCTTCACGTAGCGGAAGTTCTTGAAAAACGTGTTGACGCTGCTCCCTTCTCTTCTGCCCACCCAAACCGTGGGAACCTGTTCCAGATGATAACCTTTCTTAAGCGGCTTTACGGTGGTCTCAATGCAGATTTCATGCATCGTGCTCTCCCACTCCACCGCCTCCGCCAGTTCTTTGCTGAGAAGCTTCAATCCGAACGTGAAGTCACCGATACGGGTCCAGAAAAGCACTCGGAACCCTTTCTGAAAAATCCAGTTGAGGACAAGTTTCAAAGGGTCGTAGTTGGTGAATCCGCCCCCCGGCAACCAGCGGTTGGCGATAACCTCATCGCAGCCCGTTTCCACAACCTTCTGCACCATGCGGTCGATGGCGGCGGGTTCTGTTTCCAAATCGGCGGCCATTAGCGCCACGTAGTTTCCCTTCGCCGCTTGCATGCCTTCGCGATAGGCCCAGCCAATGCCCGGATTGTTCTTCTGCACCACCATCCTGACCCGGGGTTCCCTCGCCTCCCACTGGCGGCAAATGGAGAAAGTCTCCTCGGAAGCTCGGGGAGATACCAGAAGGAGAATTTCCTGGATGTATCCGCGATCGCGGCCCAGCAGGATTTTCACCGTCTCGTCGATGGAAAAGGTCTCCGAATACACCGTGACCACGATGGAAAGCTTGATGGTGTTGAGGGGCACACTTTTCTTGATCATGAAGGGTTCGTTCCTGTCCTGAGCGAAATGAACTGTAGCTGCGCTACACCTGCATTTTCGCAGGCTCAAACCCGCGCTGACGATGCCACGTCCGGGGGACGCCTTGCCCACGTCCGCCAAATGGCAGGAATATTCATCAGCAGGTTCAACGCGCCACCCGCTACGACTCCCGCCGCCGCTGCGCTTAGAATTCTTCCCCCCAACGCCATCCACAAGAGCGTGACCAGGAAGTTGAGGGCTGCGCCGGGAAGGCAAATCCGTTCGTACCGCGCCAACCTGCTCCATGCTCCCGGGCCAAACGGTGGCGCACTGTCGGACCGAAAGGTAAAGACTTCGCTGCCAAGGAAGTTGCTTAACAACGCGAACTCAATCGCCACCGGCAACGCGGCAGCGGGCGGCAAGGCCACTTTTATCACCAGGGCGGCGAACAGAGCGACGTCAATCAGGGCGCCGACCAACCCCACCAAGACGTAGCGGATCCAGGCGAAAAGCTGCCCGGTTTCAATCGCCAGCTTGGCCAAATGGAGGAGATATTCCAGGTACTGGCGCGTACCCAGTTTGGAAGCGCCGCGTTCGCGCTTTTGAAAGATGTAAGGCACCTCCACCAAACGCTGAAAATCCGCCTTGGCCAGGACTTCCAACAGGATTTTGTATCCGAGCGGATGCAACTTGATATTGCGCAGCGGCGCGGCCCGAACCAGGAACATCCCCGACCCGGTGTCACCAACCCCGGCAAGTTTGAGGGGAAGTACGGTCAGCGCCATGTGGTTCGCTGTGCGCGAGATGAAACGCCGCACCCAGATCCAATCGTAACTTCCACCCCCCGGCACATAGCGGCTTCCAATGGCCAGGTCCGCTCCCTGACGAATCGCCGCCGCCAGCGCCGTGAGCGTCTCGGGAGGGTGCTGGAGGTCCGCGTCCATCACCCCCCAAACGTCGCCGCGCGCCATCGCCCATCCATCCAGCACCGCCGTGGCCAGCCCCAGCCGCCCCGGGCGCCGCAGCACACGCACCGGGATTTCATTGGCGAGAGACTCCACGAGTTCTGCCGTCCCGTCCGCGCTGGCGTCATCAACGACGATCAGCTCGAAATCCTCGCCGGTGGTTCGCAGCGCCGCCGCCGCGCGCCGAAGGGTTTCCTCCACGACCGCCGCCTCGTTGTATGTGGGAATGATGACTGAAATCATAAAAGGGTGCTGGGTGGCGGGGGCGGGGTGCTGGGAGTTCGAATCCATTATGAAAGAGTTATAAAGGGTAAAGGCTAAAGGGTAAAGGATAAAGTGCGAAGGCGAAAGGATGAAGGGTGAAGGCTAAAAGCTAAAGGGTAAAGGATGAAGGGTGAAGGCTGAAGGGTGAAGGGTGAAGGGTGAAGGGTAAAGGATAAAGGGTGAAGGGTGAGGGCTAAAGGGTAAAGAAGGATGAAGGGCAACGTGTGAAGCCGCCAATGGAGCGGTCTCTCCGTTATCCTTTAGCCTTTACCCTTTAACCTTTAGCCTTTTAGCGCGCGGTGGGGGCGTGATAGCCCTGGCGCGCGTAGATGGTGTACTTGTGCGCGTGGGCTTCCCTGCTCTCGTTGAGGCGCACTTGGATGGTGCGGAAGGTTCCGTCCCGGCGCTTATTGCTGGGGGAATAGCCGATTGTATAGCCCTGCTTGAGCCAGTTGATAATCGTCTCCATCGCCGAGCTCACGCTGGTGCCGCTGCGAGTGTCAATCATCTCGCCGCCGGTCTGGCGGCAAATTCTTTCCACATCGTGAAGCCGTGGCTCCGAATGAGTCAGAAAGAACGTCCTCGAGTGTTGCAGATTCCCCACCTTGATGCTGTAAACCGGGGTTCCCGCTTGCTCGGCCACACGCACCACCTGGGGCACATCGCGGGTCTCCTCATCGGAAGGCTCGTTGTCCGAGACCAGAATGACGGCGCGGCGGCGTTCGCGGGCCTCGCGTCCCAAATAGAGCGCCGCATCGTAGACCGCATCGTTGAGGGCGGTGCCGCCATAGGGGCTGAGCGCCCACAAATCGACGGAAAGGGCCTCGTGATCCGAGGTCAAGCCCTCCACCATCTCCGGCTTCTCACCGAAGCTGAAGATGGCCACCTGATCGTCGGGCTTGAGCAGCGCCAGCGTGTCCAGGGCCCCGGCGCGCAACTCCTGAAGCGCTGCCATGATGCTGGAGCTGTTGTCGATGACCAGCGCCACCGCCAGCGGCAACTCTTCGTGGGAAAAGGCGCGGATGGGCTGCTCCACCCCATTTTCAAAAACGCGAAAATCCTCCTGCTGAAGATTGCCGACGGCGCGCCCGTGCTCATCGTGGACGCCCACTTCCACCAGCACCAGGTCGACGTCCACTTTGAAGGTGGCCACACTCGGCGGCGCCCCCGATGCCTTGTCGCGCGAGGTCGGCGCCGGGGCTTGCGCGCCTAATCTCGGAGCGGCGGTGAGCAACAGAAATACGAGGCTGCCGAGTTTTGCCACTTGCATTTCCACCCATCCAGAACCGAGCTTGTCCAAATTACGGCCTTTCCACCGAGTGACGAGCTTCGGCTTCGCCGCCTGCTGTGCGGAAAGGCTTCGCCTTTCCGCGGCGGGGGAGAAAACGGGCAAGCGGGGCCGGAAAGGCGGAGCCTTTCCGCACAGCGGGGCGGCAGAGCCGCACTGAATGCCTCAGTTTCCCGCAGATTTGGACAGCCTTATTACAGTCCCCGTCCTCTTTCAAGATGCGGCCGGAAGATGGGGTGTTGTCCGTTTAGCAGATTGGCTTCAATCTTGGTATATTGTTCAGGCACGCTGGATCGTCTGGCCACGCCCGAGGGCCGACGGGGTCAAATTCTTGCCGGAGGTCGATGCTGATGACCAAATCCCCCAAACTTTCAGGACTGAATCGCCGGCGTTTCCTGCGGGCCGGAATGCTCAGCGGAGCCGCTGCTGCCGCTGCACCGTTCGTGGCCAAGGCTCAGGCGGCAGGCGCTCCCGCCCCCATCGCTCCACCCTTCGAGCTCGATGAGATTACCATCGCCGCCCTCCAGGAGGGGATGAAATCCGGCAAGTTCACGGCGCGCTCGATTGCTGAGAAATACCTGGCGCGTATCGACGCGGTTGACAAGCACGGGCCCGCGGTGAACTCGATCATCGAATTAAATCCCGACGCTTTGGCCACAGCGGACGCGCTGGACCACGAGCGGCAGGCGAAGGGGCCGCGCGGACCGTTGCACGGCATCCCGGTATTAATCAAAGACAACATTGCCACCCGCGATAAGATGCAAACCACTGCCGGTTCGCTGGCGCTGGTGGGATCGGCGCCGCCCAGGGACGCCTTTGTGGCCAAGAAGCTGCGCGATGCGGGCGCCGTCATTCTGGGCAAGACCAACTTGAGCGAGTGGGCCAATATCCGCTCGTCACACTCCAGCAGCGGTTGGAGCGGGCGCGGCGGCCAGACGCACAATCCCTACGCGCTCGACCGCAATCCTTGCGGCTCCAGTTCCGGTTCCGGCGCCGCCGTGGCCGCCAACCTCTGCGCCCTGGCCATCGGCACGGAAACCGATGGTTCCATCGTGTGCCCCGCCAATGCCAACGGCATCGTGGGCATCAAACCCACCGTGGGCCTGGTGAGCCGCGCGGGAATTATTCCCATCTCCCACAGCCAGGACACCGCCGGGCCCATGGCGCGCACCGTCACCGACGCCGCGATTCTGCTTGGCGCGCTCGCCGGCATTGATGGCGACGACGCGGCCACCCTCGCCAGCCGCGGGAAGGCGCGCCCGGACTACACCGCCTTTCTCGGCGCCAAGGACATGGCCGGCGCGCGGTTGGGCGTGGCGCGCAAGCTGGGCGGCTTCCATGACGGTGTTGATAAGTTAATGAACAACGCTATCGACGCGTTGAAGCGCCTGGGGGCGACCATCGTGGATCCTGCGGACATCAACAACCTGGACCAGGTGGGCGACGCCGAGCTGTTGGTGTTCCTGTACGAGCTCAAGACTGACCTGGAACTCTATCTGGCGCAGCTCGGCCCCGCCGCGCCGGTGCAATCGCTCAAGCAAATCATCGAATTCAATGAACAGCACCGCGAACAGGAATTGCCCTTTTTCGGCCAGGACTTGTTCCTCAAGTCGCAGGAGAAAGGCTCGCTCTACGCGAAGGAATACCTGGATGCTCTGGAAAAAAGCAAGCGCCTGACGCGCGCCGAAGGGATCGACGCGGTGATGGATAAGTTCAAATTGGATGCGCTGGTGGCTCCCACCGGCGCGCCGGCGTGGCTGACCGATCACGTCGACGGCGATCACGACATTGGTGGCAGCTCCACGCCCGCCGCCGTCGCGGGCTACCCCAATATCAGCGTCCCCATGGGTTTCATCTTCGGATTACCGGTGGGAATCTCTTTCTTCGGCCGCGCCTGGAGCGAGCCCATTCTCCTCAAGCTGGCTTATGCCTACGAGCAGGCCACCCAACACCGCCGCCCCCCGCGCTTTCTGGCCACGGCGGAGGTAGGTTAGAAGCTTGGGGGCTATGTTGGGATCGTACGATTGCGAAACGGGGCTTCCGGCCAATTAGGGGGTACACATTTGCATGTAGGCCGTTTCCCCTCAAGGTGGCCCGCGCGGGAGCCCACGGCGATTACTTATACCTTGGCAACAAGGGGGGGCTATTGCTCTCGGACCAGGTTCCGGATATAGGCCGCACAAGTGGTGATAGGGAATTTCACGACAGTTATTTGGGGCCCAGGGGATCGTTAGCCGGATCGCGCTCAAGAGACGCGTTTTCCAAGATCCATTGGCGAGAATTCGTCAACTCCTTGGCATACGCCTGATTAATCTGGAGCGATATCCGAAGGTCATCACTACTCATTTTCCCAGCCTTATGAATTTCCTCTGCCTCTTTGTCCTGCTGCACGCGATCAGTCTCGATGTTGCTTAAGTTGTCCAACAACCACTTTGGAACCACGTAGTTGATTGTTACGTCTGCAAATTCGTGTTTGCTCACCCTGACTTCGCCGACATCGGCCACTTTGAGAACCAACACATTTGCCCTTGCCCACGTAATAGTGGGTGGTTCAGCGCTGCCGTCGCTCTCAAAAATCCGCACGGGGCCAGTCTTAGCGGAAGCCGTCGTTGGCGTTGAAGCTAGTGTCACGAAGACGGCGCAGTTCGTCACAGAAAGAAGGCCAGCAGGGCAGGCCTTTGTAGTGGATTGCACAACCCATTTGCCGTCAGGCGATCGGACAGAGGGTTCGTCAATATCCTCACATTTGGTAATCCTAAAGATGATTAGACCAACGATGAGGCCCGCGATGACCACAAAACTCAACGTTACGGCGATTCGTTTGCCCCAGTTTGGGTGCATGCGCTTAAGGCTAACAGGCGTGGTCATCCGAGTATTCTCAGCAAGCACGAATCTGCGGGTCAAGGCCCGCGGCCTTTCGGCTATAAATGCGCCTCTGCGCATCAAAGTGAAGTGGGACGCGATCGATCGCAGTCCGCAAAACCGTTCTTGGTCCTCCCCCCCTAACCCCGGCGTATTCCCGCCTGCTCGACCACGTCCAGTCCAAAGGTTTCTTCACTACTCCCCAGCGTACCGGGTTTAAACGATCGCAAAGATAAATCGGTCGTACAGAAACGACCGACGCAGAGGCGACACCGGGATAATTTACGCCCAGCCGGAACGGCGTGCAAGGCCTAAAAGTCGCGGCCTTGTGCAGCAGGTCTACAACCCTTTCTTGCCACGGCGGAGGTGGGTTAGTAGCCTCGAGACGGTCAAATGCACCGCTACTTGTGACGCACCACCCTAGCACCCCATGCGCGTTTTGAACTCGCGGGCCCGGTCGCGGGCGACGGTCAAGTCCGTGTCTTTGCCATCCTTCAGGCGAACGTTCAAAGCTCCTCCCGGAAGCGATGTGACCTCCTTGATCCAGGCCACGTTCACAATGGTGCCGCGGTGGATGCGGATGAATTTCCGCGGATCCAGTTTCTTCTCCAGCTCCGCGATGGCAAAATCAACGGAGTAGGCCTTGCCCTCCGAGGCCGCGTAGGTCAGCTTGTCGGCGGCGTAGAAATGCGTCACGCGAGCGAGGTCGATGAACCAAAGCCGGTCTCCCAGGCGCGAGGCAATTCGGTCAAGATACTCCGGCTTGGTCTCTCGCAGTGAGGCCGTGAGCTTCTGAAGCAGCGCTTGTAAACCTGGCTGCGTGGACTGACCCGAACCGCGCAAGCGCTCAATTTTACTGAGAGCGCGATCGAGGAATTCCGGCTCCACCGGCTTCAGCAGGTAGTCCACCGAGTTCACGCCGAATGCCTTCAGCGCGTATTGATTGTAGGCGGTGGTGAAGACCACCATGGGCTGTCTCGTCAGGCGGGCCAGAACTTCAAAGCCATCGAGGCGCGGCATCTGGATGTCGAGGAAGCACACGTCAGGAGGATCGGCCGTGAGCGCCGCCACCGCTTCCTCGGGCTCGGTGGTGCTGCCGATCACTTCCACGCGCCCGGTGCGCTCGAGCAGCCGGCGCAGGCGTTCGAGCGCCAGGGGTTCATCATCCACTAGGTAAGCACGCAGTTTCATACGCGGGGCAAAACCATTTCCACCACAGTATAGCCATCTCGCCGCAGAACGTTAAGGCGCGCCTTCGCGCCGAACAAGGCATCCAGGCGGTCCACCAGGTTGTCCAGCCCGTGCCCCGCGGGAATCGCTGCCAGGTCGAATCCCGGGCCCGTGTCGCGAACCTCGATGCGCAAGTTGCCATCGTCGGCTGCTGCGGTGACCAGAAATTCCCCGCCGCCGCTCTGGGGAGTAATCCCGTACTTCACCGCATTCTCCACCAGCGACTGCACCGCCATGGCCGGCACCTTGGTGTCGAGCAACTCGGCGGGCACTTCCACCCGGCCCCGCAACTTGTCGCCAAAGCGCACCCTTTCGATGTCGACGTAGTTCTCTACGATCGCCAACTCCTGCCGCAAGGGAATCAGGGGTTGATTGCTGGTGTCGAGCGAGGCGCGCAAGAGCGCCGCGAGTCGGCCAACGATTTGTTCGGCGCGGGCGGGATTCACAGTGATGAGCGAGCTGATGGAGTTCAGGGTGTTGAACAAAAAATGGGGATGAATCCGCGACTCGAGCGAACGCAGCCGCGCTTCCGCCGCCAGTTTCCGCATCCGCTCTTCCGCCGCCTCTTTTTCGTGGATTTTCTCCTCCATGAGATGCACACGTTCCCGCAACGAGCCGTGGGCAAAGGCGCCCAGGCCGAACACCATGGCCAGCGGCGCGGCAACGCGCAGCATGCGAAAGTACTCCTGCCAAAAGTGCCTGGGGATGAAATAGCCCGTCTCCATGGACAGCACTTCCGTCAGCAAACAGCCCAAGGCCGTAAACACGATGATACCGGCGGCCACGTAGGGGCCTATGGGGAGCTTGCGCACAGCCAATCTCCGCACCAGTCCACCCATGACCCAAATGGCCGGGACCGCCGTCACGTTGGCGTAAAAGAAGCTGTACCCCAATATGTGCAGCACGTCCCGGGAGCTAATGCCCTCATGCCCCGAGATAATGATCAGCACCACCACCAGCACCACGAGGTTGACAAATAGCAGCGAAAAAGCCCATTGGCGCTTCATTTCAGACATGTTGCCTCCTCGGCTCAGTGCGGATGCTTTACTTCGCGATCATGGGCTCCAAAATACCGTTGCGGAAGATATTGACAACCTGAGTCATATCCTGGCCGGGCAGCTTCATCTCGCCCGCCACGCTCTCATAGATTGTGCCGTATTCGATTTGCTTGGTCGCGAGCGACACCCAGATCTCGCCCCAGTAGTCGCTGCGTCCTTTAAGAGTCATGCCTCCGTTCGCGATCTCGAACGGATTGAAGAATGCCTTGTACGTAATCAAGGCGCAGTCCTGACCATTTCTTTGCGAGCGTCCCACCCACTCCAGCACCACGTCGTGATTCTTAAAGGTGCCCACGTCGGGCATATTCACGTCTTGATTGGCGAGCACGTGGTAGGGCCCATTCAGCTTCAGGTGTTCGAAATGGTTCTGGCCAAAGAGCTCGATCATCCCCGTGTCCCAAACCAGATTACGCTCCATGACCGCGGTGGGAGGGAATCCCTTGAAGAAGTCGGGCCTCATCGTGTCGCCGAGACTGTTATGATAGCGGAACCCCTCCATGAAGTCGCGCTTCTGCGGGGCTCCGAAGGGCGTTGTGGCGCCGTCCGCTTCCGCCTGGGAAACGTTTTTCCACATGACCTCTCCGCCCCCCAGTCCGCGAGTGTACTCCCCCGTCAAGCGCTGGCGGTGCACGACCTCGCCCTTGGCGTTGGCTATGTTGTAATCCTCGGTAAGCTGGTAAACGCGGGGGCTGTTGTCCTTCACGGCTATTCCCTGCGGCAGATTCCATGTTGGCGCAGCCGAGGATTGCCCCCGCAGGGATTGGCCAACCAAACCGAACACTGCCCCTGCGATAAGAATTCCGACCACGAAATTTGATTCCGTTCTGTTTAGCATGGGTAATACCTCCTAGCGTGGAGTCTGCCACTGCCAGGAGAAGGGAGGCACCCACTTAGCGACGAAAGGCAACAATTCCCGACCGCCGGCCCCTAGACGGGGACGAGCGGTGCGAGCGGGTTTTGCGGGATTTTGTAGCGCCGACCTTCAGGTCGGCACTTGCCCTTTCCCCGCGGCACTGGGGTTGTTTTCAGCGGTGCTGACCTGAAGGTCAGCGCTGCGCCTCGGGTTCTGCGGCCATCGGCGTCATGACTGTAACTCACCGATTCTGGCGGAGCAAGCGCCACGCCGGGCTTTGCCGTCCGCCGCCGGTTACAAGGCGGTGATTGACCGGTCACAAGGCAGTGATTGAATTGTATCAATCAATTGATTTATAAATATGGGCTTCAGTGAAGCAGCGATGCTGGCAGTGAGACTGCTGGATACCGGTGAAGATGCGCAATGTGGCACGGCAGGGCAGTCAGAATGTCGGATGTCGCAGGGGTTATCATGAAAGGGTGCGGAATTTGATGAACCGAGACTTTGTTTTTTGGCGCCAGCCGAAACCATCCAGTCCTCATGTATTGCCAGCGCCCGCCTGTCCGGCAATATCCAAGACCTTCGGCGGAGCACGTGCCGGGGTATGCGCCGGCCTGATCCTGGCCGCGCTCGCGGCCGTGGTGTTGACGAGCCCGAGCTGCGGCGGGCCGAAGCCGCAGGCCGTCACCTCAGCCCCCGCCGTGCCGGTGGAAGTGGTGAAGGCGGTTCAAATGGATGTGCCCGTCCATGGCGAATGGGTTGCCACCCTGGATGGTTACGTCAACGCCCAGATTCAGCCCCAAGTGAGCGGGTATCTGATCAGCCAGAACTACAAGGAAGGCTCCTACGTTCACAAGGGCGATGTGCTGTTTGAAATCGACCCGCGGCCGTTCCAAGCGGCGCTCGACCAGGCACAAGGGCAACTGGCCCAGGCGCGGGCGCAGCTTTATTTGGCTGACGTCAATGTGAAGCGCGACACGCCCCTGGTGAAGGAGCGGGCCATCGCCCAGAGCCAGCTTGACGCCGAGACGGCGGCGCAAATGCAGGCTCAGGCCGCCATTCAGGCGGCGGAGGCTGCCGTCGAGCAGGCGCAACTGAATCTTGGATTCACCAAAGTCCTCTCACTCGTAGACGGGATCGCGGGCCTCGCCACCACCCAGATGGGCAACTTGGTTTCGCCCGCGGCCGTCCTGACCACGGTTTCACAGCTCGATCCCATCAAAGTTTATTTCCCCATCAGCGAGCAGGAGTACCTGCAATTCACCTCCAAGCTGCCGAAAAACTCAGGGAGAGATTTGCTGAGCGCCGCGGGTTCCCTCGCGCTGGACCTGATTCTCTCCGACGGCTCCACTTACCCGCACAAAGGGCAGGTGATCTTCACCGACCGGCAGATGGATCCGCAGACCGGCACGATCCGGGTGGTGGGAGCGTTTCCCAATCCGGGGAACGTTCTGCGCCCGGGGCAGTTTGGGCGCGTGCGGGCGCTGTTGGGCGTGCGGAAGGGAGCGGTGCTGGTGCCGCAACGCTGCGTGACCGAACTGCAAGGGACCTACGAAGTGGCCGTGGTGACGCCGCAAAACACCATTCTGGTGCGCAAGGTGAAGGTGGGTGACCGCGTGGGCACGATGTGGGTCATCAATGAGGGTCTCGCGGCAGGCGAATCCGTGGTGGCGGAGGGCACCTCGAAAGTCCGCGATGGCATGATGGTCACCCCCACGCTGGAAACGCCGGGGCCGGAGGGAAGCCGCTAATGTCCAAGTTCTTTTCCCGTCAACTTGACCGCCCCTGTCTGACTTCCGGGTACCCCGTCATCCACTCGGAATGTTTAATTGTCCGCGGTCTCGTCCATAAACACTCGGGGACAGAGGAGTTGTCCTCGATTCCTCAAATTACCCCTGGCGAACAAAAGGCGAATATGGTATTACTGGAATGTAAGATGAGTGCCGCGACCGGGAGAATCGGTCGGGTAAGCTCTTCCCAATGAGCTGGGGTCCGGTCGGAAGTCTGGGCGCCAGGGACACGCGGCGAATGAATCGCGGGCCATCGCATCGGCCAAAGCGCGACATCAATTCCGGTAGTAATTCTGGCTTTCTGCCTTGACAGAAAACTGGCTATCCGCCTATGCTGCTGGCAGCGTCAAGACGCGGTCGCTGGGATCCGCCGTGAAAGGGAGCCGCCTCAGTCATGGACGGAACAAAAGCACCCGCACACCGGAAGGGCAATGGAAAACTTACGACCTTCGTGGTGGAGACGGAAACCCTGAATTTCAGGGTCACGCGCGAGTTCAAAAAGGAGTTCAAAGGATACGCCGTCAGCCAGGGCATAACGATGGTTGAACTCCTGAAAGAGGGCTTTGAGCATAGCAAGAGAAATCGCCAGCATTAACGCGCGGAGAGTGCGCTGATGCCTGAGACAATTGAGCCACGCGTCGTTGAGTTCGGAAGGCAGGCCTCACCCGGGTCCTGGTTCCTCTCCAAGGAAAGCGATATTGAGGAACAGCGGGACTTGCTCCCCTATTCTTACTATCTCCGGCAGGCGTGGAAAGAACTCAAGTTAAGCGGCGCATTATGCGTGGACGGCCGCCCTGTCGTTTACCTTTGTGAGGCTGCCCGCTTTACCCACGACGAGAAGAGAGAACGCCACCGCTTTGTGTGGAACCAAGGACTGGTTCCGCTCCTTGTCTTTCTCACTCCGGACCATGTAGAGGTCCACAGCGCCGTCAAAATGCCCGAGAGGAAAGCAGCGACGCAAGGGCTCTTCGAGGGCGGACCTTCCAGTCTCATTCCCAACCTCGGCAACATCGCCTCCGCACTGGAAATAGCCCGCTTTGTGCGTTCCATCGAGACCGGTCAGTTCTTCCAGGACCAAGTCAAATTCTTTCCGCCCGATGAAACGGTGGACCGATGTCTCCTGAAGAATCTGGTACACACGGTACGCCGCCTGAGGGAAACGGGATGGGACCTTCCGCGCGCGCACGCTGTCCTCGGTCGCACGTTGTTCGTGACTTTCCTCCATGCCCGCAAATTCATCAAGCCTGACTATTATCCGGACGGGACGACTTGCCTGCGCGACTTACTGAGCCAGCCGCGGGTGGAGGATGCGAAGCGTCTCCTCTACGGGGAGTTTTTCCCCAGGCTCAGGCAAGAATTTAACGGGACCATGTTCGATACGGCCTTGCAGGACGAGGAAAGCCATATCGATAAGATTCATCTCGACGTTCTGGCCCATTTCCTGGGGCGCGAGGACATGGAATCGGGCCAGATCACATTGGGGTTTTGGGCCTACGACTTTCGGTATATCCCCGTGGAAATCATAAGCGCTATCTACGAGGAGTTCATGAAAGACACCGACGTGGAAAAGAAACGGAGCGAGGGTGCGTATTACACACCTCGTCATCTGGCCGAAACCACGCTCCACGTCGCACTCGAAGGCCGCGCCGCCGGAACCCTGCACTGGCGAGTTCTCGATCCAGCATGCGGTTCCGGGATTTTCCTCGTCGGAATGTTCAATCTGCTCGCCGAGCAATGGCGACGGGGGAATCTAACACGGCGCAAGCAAACCAAATCGCAGGCACTACTTGATATTCTTCGGACGCAGATTCGCGGCGTCGACAATAACTTGGACGCGTGCCGCATCACGGCTTTCAGTCTATACTTGGCACTTTTCGAGAAGCTGATGCCGATAGATGTGGAGGAGTTCAAGGAAAAGGTAAGCCAAGGACCATTTTTGCCCCCGTTGCTGTGGAGTGCGCAGGAGCCGATCCCCAACCCAGTCGTTTTGCACGGCGATTTCCTGAAGGACCAGTTGCCTTTGGGAAACGACTTTAATCTAGTTATCGGCAATCCACCTTGGGAAAGCCGGGGCCAGGAGCAAATCGCCCTACACTTTGCTCTGCGCACCGCCGACTTTCTCCGCGGCGGCGGTGTCGGCTGCCTTCTGCTACCCTCAACCATCCTCGTCAACCGCTATGGCACACTGGACGGCGGTTGGTTTCGCGCGGTGACGGTCGAAAAGATCATCCAGCTTGCAGACTTCCGCTTCCTGCTGTTCAAAGCCACACACCCCTGCTTTATTCTTCGCTACGTCAAGGCGACCCCGGCGATGGATCACGCGGTCGCCTACGAAACTCCCAAGCTGAATCGTTTCGACCGCCGGAGCGGGGTCTTTGTGATCGAGCCAGACGACCAGAAGATTGTGCCGCAACACGACATCATTGAGGCGGCTCTCCAAAAGCATTTGCAATCACTCTGGAGTCGCAAGTTCTGGGGGACGCCCCGGGATGAGGCTCTATTGAGGCGTTTGGACTTCTATCCTCACTTATCCCAAGCCATATCTACTATGAAATGGGGAGGAGGTGTCGGTTTCAAGCCGTATTATCCGGGCGCATCGCAAGGTGACCCGGAGCCAGTTGCGCCATGGAAACTCTCCGACAAATACCTTTCCAGCCGAGACGATTTCCCGCAACTCGTGCTGCAAGAACAGGATTTTTCGACCTTAAGGAAAGGTCTGGAGGCAGCCGTCCATCGAAAGTTGGGTATCAAGGCTTCCCTGGAACATCTGCACCGGAAGCCGGCGGACGACGTTTTTACGCCGCCAATGGTTATCTTCAGTGAGGGATTTACAAAATTTGCTTTCTGCAATTTCGATAACAAGGTTCGATTTCAGAATGCATTGCGATCAATAACCGGCCCCAACAATGATGCAGACAAATTGCGTTTTCTAACGGCTGTTCTCGGCTCACGATTGATGAATTACGTCGCGTTCCATTCTGGATCGAGCAATGGAATTGGGCGCGAAAAGCTGCACCTCTACGAAAGTCTCGGACTTCCGTTCCCTCTCCCCGATCATGAATTTGCCCCCCGCAACGCCGATGAGATCATTCGCGAAGTAGCGAGCGTATTCAAACAGGTCGAACGTGCTGGCACGAACGGAGACGCTTCCCGGCGGACGACCCTAATCAAACAAACCAAGCTGGAACTTGAGCCGCTAGTGGAAGATTATTATCGGATTACTGAGGCTGAGAGAATCCTCATTGCGGACACGCTCACTCTCTTTCAGCCGAGCATCCATCGGTCGAGTCTTGATAAGGAGGTACCATCCCTGGCATTCCCTCAGGGTGCTGAACGCAAATGTTATGCGGAAACCCTGTGCGAGGTACTCAACCGCCGTGCCCGAAAAGGAAACATCAAAATCCGCGCAGAGGCGATGGTTTCGAAGAGATTGAACCTGATTTTCTTCACCACAATCTTCGGTGACGAGCGCGCACGCTACATTGAAACCGGGGGCGAGGAGGAGCTTTGGAAAGCGCTTGACCGGGTCGCCAAGGCAGCCCAGCGTGAGAATAGATCATTTAGTTACTTGAGGGGCTTCAGCTACTTTGAAGCCGACCGCCTCCACATGCTTAAACCTGCCACGATGCGAAATTGGTGCCGCACGGCCGCCCTCAACGATGCTGATGCCATCTTCGAGCACTTGGTGAGGAAGAACGGATGAGCGGCCGAACCTTTAATGGCAGGCTTGCGGCGAAGTTCAATCCCTTTGATGATGACTACCTCATTGAGATTCTGGAAGCAACCGCCGTCGCTTGGAAGCGGATGAGGCATCCGACCGAAAGCGAGATCGAAGATAGGATCACCTATAGGATAGCCGGGCGACTCTTGAACGACCCCCACTTCGCTGATCTTCCGTATGACATCGTCACTCAGTATTGGCTATTAGGCTTGAACGGTGAAAGGCTTGGTCGGCTGGACCTTCGTTTCAGGCATCGGCAGTCGCAACGCGATTACTTTACCTTTGAGTCGAAACGGCTGCATGTAACCCCTCCTAAGGCTAGATTTTCAACGGAGTACCCGACCTATGTTGGCGAGGACGGGATGATGGCATTTATTGAGGGTCAATACTCTAAGGGAGTGCCAGCCGGCGGCATGCTTGGCTATGTAATGGATGGAAAGACGGATACCGCCTGGAATGGCCTCGGAAAGCGTATTTATGCCAAGCGGAACCCACTTAAGCTTTCGGGAAGCTCGGGCTTGGTTGAATCAGGACTCTCAAAAGCAGTAATGATCGCGATGACCGGGACTCATTTGGGCGAAACTCAGCACAACCTCAACACAGGGCGGCTTCGGATGTTCCACCTGCTGCTTCCGGTCCGATACGGATACCGCGGAACGACGGAATGAGTGCGGGTTAAATCTTCTATACCGATAGTCATCCCTAGTCCGGTCGACATCTGTCAAGGGCAAAGGCGTGGCGTAGACCGACGCCTCTCAACTCCCGGATGGTCGGCAACTCGGAAACAATCAGAGCGCTCACTTTGCCGTTCTAGTCGCCATGTCGGAAGCTGGCCACTGCCATGTACAGGTAAGGGAGAAGGAACACGACCTGCGTAGTCGCCTTGTGTTTACAAACGCCTCGGTTGCGATCCTCGCTCTAGCGGCGGTGTCCCCACCGCAGACCCGCGGCCGGAGATCGCTGCCGCAATCCGGCAGGAAACCGGCAAAATGAAACTCCGGCCTTCCCCCAGAAACGGGGTGCTGTCCTAATTTCCGGGGTAGCGCCAGCTTCCAGTCGACAACGTGCCCCGACAAGTCGGGGCCTTACGGTCAAAGCAGGACAGCACAACACAAGGAACTCCAGACAAGGAACTCTCTTCCCGGCGCGCGACGCTCGGGAGTATACTGTCGGGCCGCGCGCTTTTCTCCCAGGTGCGTTCAAGAAGAAGGAAGCCGCTAATGTCCAAGTTCTTCATCAACCGCCCCATCGTTGCCATGGTGATTTCGATCTTGATGGTCATCGTGGGTGCGGTGGCCATGATCACCCTGCCGATTTCCCAGTTTCCGGAGATTATTCCCCCCGAGATTCAGGTGCGCGCCATCTACCCGGGGGCCGACGCCCGCACCATGATGGAGTCCGTCGCCACTCCCATCGAGAGTTTGATGAACGGTGTGGACTACATGAACTACATGTACTCCACCAACGACAATGCGGGCAACTCGGTGCTGACGGTGAATTTCGACGTGGCGACCAACCCCAACACCGACCAGATTTTGACCCAGCTTCGGGTTTCGCAGGCCACCCCGCAGTTGCCCGCGATGGTGAATACCACCGGGGTCATCGTGCAGAAGTCGCGCGCCGCCGCCATGATGGTCATCTCGTTTTATTCCCCGCACGGGACCTACGACCGGAATTTTCTGACCAATTACGCCTACATCAATTACGTGGATGAGCTTTCGCGCGTGCCGGGAGTGGGGCGCGTGCAGGTGTTCGGCGGCCCCTACGCCATGCGCATCTGGGTGAAACCGGATCAATTGGCCAAGCTGGGGGTGACGGTGCCGCAGATTGTGGCGGCCGTCGAGGCGCAGAACACCATCAATCCCTCCGGGCAAATCGGCGGCGAACCGGTGCCCCCGGGGCAGGAGTTCACCTACACCGTGCGCTCGCAGGGACGCCTGGTGATGCCGGAGGAATTCGGCGAAATCGTGTTGCGCGCCAATCCCGACGGCTCGACGCTGCGGCTCAAGGACGTCGCGCGCCTGGAGCTGGGCGCCCAGTCCTACAGCTTCGATGTGCATTTTCACGGCGGGCCCGCCGCCGCCATCGGCATCTACCAACTGCCGGGCTCGAATGCGCTCACCGCCGCCGCCGGAGTTCGCGCCAAGCTGGACGAACTGGCCAAGCGCCTGCCCAAAGACATGGAGTACGAAATTGGCGTGGACACCACCAAAGCCGTGAGCGCCGGAATTCACGAAATCCTGATCACGCTGTTTGAGGCTCTCCTGCTGGTCATTCTCGTCGTCTACATCTTCCTCCAGGGTTGGCGTCCCACGCTGATTCCTTTGTTGGCGGTGCCGGTCTCACTCATTGGGACCTTCGTCGTCTTCCCCCTGCTGGGGTTTTCCATCAATACGCTCTCCTTGTTCGGATTGGTGCTGGCCATCGGCCTGGTGGTGGACGACGCCATTGTGGTGGTGGAGGCCGTCGAGCATCACATCGAGGAGGGCATGACGCCGCGCGATGCCACGCTGCTGGCCATGCAACAGGTCTCGGGGCCGGTCATCGCCATTGCCCTGATCCTGGCGGCGGTCTTCGTGCCCACGGCGTTTATTCCCGGAATCACCGGCCGGCTCTATCAGCAGTTTGCCGTGACCATCGCGATTTCCGTGATTTTCTCCGCCTTCAACGCGCTCACCTTGAGCCCTGCCCTCTGCGCGCTGATCCTGAAGCCCCGCCGCCCCACCCACGGTCCGCTGGCGTGGTTTTTCCGCGGGTTTAACCGGGTCTTCGGAAGCTCGCGGAATGGGTACATCAATTTTTCCCGCGTGCTCATTCACAAGTCGGCTTTCAGCCTGCTTTTCCTCGCCCTGGTCGCCGTCCTGGGCGTGGCCATGGGAAGGAAACTGCCCACTTCCTTCCTGCCCGAAGAGGACCAGGGCTACCTGATGATCACACTGACGCTGCCGCGAAGCGCGTCATTACAACGCACGGCGGCGGCGGTGGGGAAGGTCGAAGACATCGTCCGGAAGGTGCCGGGAATCCAGTCGATTACCTCCATCATGGGATTCAGCATCCTGAGCGGGACCCAGAGTACCTATGACGCCATCTTCTTCGTGCGCTTCAAGGACTGGGACGAACGCCGTGCGCCGGAACAGGAGGCCTCGGCCATCCAACAGCGGCTGAATCGGGACCTTCAGGCGGTGAGCGAAGGCACGTGCTTTGCCTTTTCGCCGCCGGCCATTCCCGGCGTCGGGGCGGCGGGGGGCGTGAATTTTGTGCTCGAGGACCGCTCGGGGGCGGGCGGGGATTTCTTTGCCGATAACCTGGAGCGGTTTGTGGCGGCGGCGCAGAAACGGCCGGAACTGGCGCGCGTCGTCGCCACCTACGCCGCCCATGTGCCGCAAATCTATTTGGATGTGGACCGCGAAAAGGTGTTGCGCCAACAGGTGGATATTGCCGAGGTGTACCAAACACTGGAAACCTTCATGGGCGGATACCTGGTGAACTACTTTAACCGCTTCGGCCACCAATGGCAGGTCTACCTGGAAGCGGAAGGTGAGTCGCGCGTCAATGCCAGCAACATCGGCCAGTTCTATGTGACCAACCCCCACGGGGACAGGGTTCCGCTCAACACTTTGGCCAACATCCGAAGCATCAGCGGTCCCGAGTTCCTGATGCGCTACAACGAATACAACGCGGCGCAGGTCAACGCCACCGCCGCCCCCGGAATCAGCTCGGGACAGGCCATGAAAGTCATGGAAGACGTCTTTGCCCAAACCATGCCGCGGGAGATGGGATTTGACTACATGGGTATGTCGTTTCAGGAACAGAAAGCCGCGCAGGGGGTTCCGGCCGCGGCGGTCTTCGGGCTTTCGCTGATGTTCGTCTTCCTCATCCTCGCGGCCCTGTACGAAAGCTGGTCACTGCCGTTCAGCGTCTTGCTGGGTACGCCCATCGCCGTGGCCGGAGCCTTTCTGGCGCTCATGCTGCGGCACTTCGAGAATGATGTTTACACGCAGATCGGCATGGTGATGCTCATCGGCCTGACCGCTAAGAATGCCATCCTCATTGTGGAATTTGCCAAAATCGAACACGAAAAAGGGAAGAATACCGTGGAGGCCGCCCTGGCCGGGGCTTGGCTCCGCCTTCGTCCCATCCTCATGACCTCTTTCGCCTTCATCCTGGGCTGCGTTCCGCTCTGGACGGCGAAAGGGTCTGGGGCGGTGGGGCGGCGTATCCTGGGAACTGTTGTAATCGGGGGCATGTCGGCTGCTTCGCTGATAGCTATCTTCTTGATTCCAGTGACGTTCGCCGTGGTCGAGGGCGTTTCTTCCGGGGTCGGCCGCCACCCTGCGCCGCCACCGGGAGTCGATGATCCAGGGGGGGAGAAGCACGTATGATGCGCCTGGCAAAGGACTTATCCATTTTGCTCGCTCTCCTCCTGCTGGCCGCCTGCACGGTCGGGCCGAATTACCAGCGGCCGAAGTCGAGCATTCCTGGGGATCTTCGGGGAAACCATAGTGCCTCTCCCGGGGATGCCTCTCCAGAATCTCTGGGGGATGAAAAATGGTGGACCGTTTTTCAGGATGAGCAGCTTCAGTCACTCATTCGGACGGCACTTAAGCAGAACTACGACGTGCGCATCGCCGCGGAACGCGTTGTGGCGGCGCAGGCGCAACTCCGCATCACGCGTTCCGATCAATACCCGTCGGCGGCGGTGGGGGCGGGCGGCACGACCGAACGCGAGGCCACCAGCCCCTTTTCCCCTCCCTATCGCTGGGACTATATGCAGGCGGGCGGAGGCGCGTCGTGGGACATCGACTTCTGGGGGAAGTACCGAAGGGCCACCGAGGCTGCGCGCGCCAACCTGGCCCAAACCGAGTGGGGAAAGCGCGCGGTGGTGAGTACCCTCGTTTCGAATGTTGCCAGCGCCTATTTCCGGCTTAGGGCGCTTGACCTGGAGATCGATATCACCCAGCGCACCCTGGCCTCCCGGCAGGAATCCCTCCGGCTGACCGGGGTCCTCGCGGATCATGGTGCAGCTTCAATGGTAGACGTACGTCAGGCGGAGCAGCTTGTCTACGTCGCCTCTGCCACCCTTCCCGATTTACAACGGCAGGTCGAGCAGGAAGAGAACAACCTCAGCTTCCTGCTTGCTCAAAACCCCGGGCCGATCACTCGCGGGCACAGCCTGACCGAACAAGCGCGGCCACCCGTGGTTCCCGCGGGGCTGCCCTCCCAATTGCTCGAACGCCGTCCGGACATTCACGAGGCCGAGCAGCAGTTGATCGCGGCTAACGCCGAGATCGGTGTGGCGCGGGCCGCCTACTTCCCTTCGATTTCCCTGACGGGAACCGCGGGATTCATGAGCTCGGCGTTGACCAAACTGTTCACCGGGCCGGCCGGCGTTTGGAATGTTGCCGCCTCCGTCACCCAGCCGCTCTTCACCGCGGGAAAGTTGCAGGCCAACGTTCGGCTGACGGAAGCACAGCAGCAACAAGCCTTACTGGTCTACCAGCAGACAATCCAGAGTGCGTTTCGGGATGTTTCTGACGCTTTGGTGGCGTACCAGAAGACCCGCGAGGCGCGGGAACAGCAAGAGCTGTTGGCCGCCGCCGCGCAGGACTCCGCCCGCCTCGCGCACGTGCGCTACGATGGCGGCAGGACCGCTTATCTCGAAGTCCTGACCAACGAAACCAACTACCTGACTGCCGAGCTGAATCTTTCCCAGGCGAGGCTGAATGAGATGCTCTCCCTCGTGCAGATCTACAGTGCCCTGGGTGGCGGCTGGCAGCAATAGGCGCCTTGCCGCGGCATGGCAGCCACAAAGGCGTTTTGACGGCCCGGTTCTTCGCGAGGGTTTGAGGACGTAGCGCGACCTGTTTTGTAAGTCCGCGGTACTTCCCCCCATCACCACGAAAAACCGCGGACCTCCAGAACAAATCCGCGCTACCATGCTTGCTTTCCGTTGACCAGTCACTCCATTGTTAAACGGCCCGCTACATTAGACCAGTCCTATGCCCCGCCCCCCACGCTTTCTCGCCACGGGGGAGGTGGGTGCATAGCTCCGCCCCAGACTCGCGCCCGGAATCGGATCGTTCGTTTGCGGGTCGCTCGCAGGGAACTTCCGGGGGAGTTAGGAACTGTGTTTGTGCGAGTAGGCCGTATGCGGCCAAGTGGCACTCATTAGGCGGGATGGCGACTTCCCAGGCCAAATCCCGAGCGTGGGCCGGAGCACCAATTCTAGCGAGCTGTGGGGCGGGAGCTGTGCAAACGCGATGAGACTTATTGACTTTAGTATGGCACACTCTTATAATTCCTTCGTGCGGAAACAGGCCCTATTATCGTCATCCCTTTCGCTGAGTTATCTCAGCCTGCAAATCGGGGGTGGCGTGTAAGGTAATTCGAGAAAATAGTTGCTCGATAAGGCCACCCCTAAAAAGGTGGCCTTTTTTATTTGCGCCGATG